>Ga0078972_1001355_pt1 | contig 92519 bp, 91 predicted proteins | sample YelNatPaOPGAMG01_FD_67568 | JGI IMG/M metagenome (GOLD analysis project Ga0078972, IMG submission 67568) | Hot spring thermophilic microbial communities from Obsidian Pool, Yellowstone National Park, USA - OP-RAMG-01 (SPADES assembly) (version 2) | ecosystem: Environmental > Aquatic > Thermal... | reverse complement strand
AGGCCCGGAAGTCATTCTTCCATGTTGAGGCCGGATATATGACTGCATTGATCATCCTTCGGAACGGGAAAAACCCTCTTGCAACCAGGGGAGGGACCATATATGTAAATTCGAAGTTGGCCTGAAATTGAAAAAGGCCACTGTCTTCCCCGAGAATGGGCGTTACGCAAACAACCTATTCTCAACACGGAGGAATCGATGGCCGACTTCAACATTACCGTGAATCCCGATCATTTGCCAAACCTTTTGACCGATGAGGGCGAAGGATTGAAAAAGCTGGTCGAATCGGTGTTGAACCAGGTCCTGGAAGCCCAGATGACGGACCATCTGGGGGCCGACCGGCATAAACGGTCGGAAGACCGGGCCGGCTACCGGAACGGCGTTCGGGAACGGGCGTTGACCACGCGTGTGGGCACCTTGATCCTTCGGGTTCCCCAGACCCGGGACGGGAGCTTTTCGACCGAGTTGTTCCGGCGCTACCAGCGATCCGAGCAGGCCCTGGTCCTGGCCATGATGGAGAGGGTGGTGCAGGGGGTCTCGACCCGGAAGGTCTCGGCGATCACCGAAGAGCTGTGCGGGACCCGGTTCTCGAAGTCCACGGTGAGTGCCTTGTCGGGAGGACTGGACGCCCGCGTGAGAAGCTGGAAGGAGCGGAAGCTGTCGGGAACCTATCCGATCGTTCTGATCGATGCCCTGGTGATCCGGGTGAGGAAGGACGAGAGCGTGGTTCCGATGGCCGCCCTGATTGCCACCGGAATGACGGGAGAAGGCCAGCGGGAGTCCTGGGACTGATCCTGGGGGACAGCGAAAATGAAGCGGCCTGGGAGAGCATGCTGGAGGGCCTCAAGCGGCGAGGACTTTCCGGAGTGGAGCTGAGCGTGTCTGATGACCACAAAGGACTCAAAAAGGCCGTTCAGAAACATTTTCAGGGGGTCCGGTGGCAACGCTGTCAGGTGCACTTTCTCCGCAATCTTCTGGGTCATGCGCCGGCCTCCCAGAGAGCTCCCCTGGCGCTGGCTCTTTCGAAGCTCTTCCGGTCCGACACGAAAGAGGAAGCCCGGGCGATCCGGAACGAGATCTTCCAGAGCTTCGAGAAGAAGGCTCCCAAGGCCATGGATTGCCTCGAGGAAGGGTTCGAGGAAGCATTGACCGTCTTGGCGTTCCCGAGGAAAGACCGGACCAGACTTCGCTCCAGCAACTCCCAGGAGCGCCTTAACGAAGAAATCCGGAGACGGGAACGGGTGATCCGAATCTTCCCGAATGAAGAGTCCGCCATCCGTCTCATCGGGGCTCTTTTGGCGGAATACCATGAACAGTGGAGTACCGGGAAGAAATACTTCGACATGACCGAATATCGGGAGTGGAAGAAGCAGGAACCTCTCAAAACGCCTTCCCTCCTTTCGGTCGTCGAATGATCGATGAATTCCATTTCTCGGGAAGAGAATTTACAGCAACTTTTGGACTTGACCTAAAACTGTCAAGCTAAATGTCTGCATTTATATTTATTAGTAAATATTTTAGGTAAATATATTTGGAGAAGGACTCAAGAGTATTTCTCCAACTAACAACATTTCACGGAAGAGATTGATTCTTGAATATCTACGTTTCGATTCACTTTCGAAAAGTATTGTTTTAGGGTCATGACTAGAACAGAGCATTTTTTCGGATCATTTTCAGGATCAATTTGTACAGATCCTGATCCCGGTGATTGAACCGGAATTCACACTCCTTCAGGTGGAGATAAAAGGTCGAAGGGCTCATGCCCCGGAAACGTGTCAGCCGGGATTTGGCGAAACCCCAGAATCCTTCGATCCCGTTGATGTGGGCGGGACCTGAAACAAACTGGTCCTTTCCATGATCCACCCGAAGATGTTTGCCGTATCCGACGTCGACAAGGCCATTATAACCGCGCCAGCCGTCGGAGTAGATGACGCTCTCCAAAGCCACCTTTCCGCGGATGATGCCTTGTAAGGTGTCCTTGGAGCAGTTAGGAACGATCTCGGTGTAGACCTTTCCGTTTTGCTTGAAAAGGCCGAAGACGATGGTCTTTCCGAAGGCTCCCCGGCCCCGTTTCCCCTTGACCCTTCTGGGACCGAAGAAGGATTCGTCGACTTCGATCTCGCCGGACAAGGGAGACTGCTCTTCACAGTACTGGGCAATCCGTTCCCGGAGACCCTTCAGGAACCGGTTCACCGTATTGCGGTTCAACCCCGTCAAGACGGCGATCTGGGTGGCATCCAGGTTGAGGGCAAAAGCCGGATCAACTCCCGGAATTTGGCCTCAGAAATCTTTGAACGATTTGCGTACTTGTTTTTTCCCGTCATGACTAGGTTTATCCCACATTGGAGATTCCTGTTCTAGTCATGACCCTTGTTTTAATTTTTAATAGGGGGCTAGTGTCTCGCTTCTTAAGTTAAACGATTAAATGCTCAAGGGCTTTTCCGGTATACGTCCAATTGAAAGGACGCTCCCGCTCCTTGTTGTATTTCCTGATATAGAGCAGGATCTGGTCGACCAGTTCCCTTTTGGACTTCCAGACCCCTCCTCTCAGCACATCCCGGGTGAAGGTGTTGAACCAGACCTCGATCTGATTTATCCAGAGGGTCTTTTCCTCGGACTCGGTGAAGGTCAGGTGAACAACAGTTCTCGTACGCATCAAGGCCTCCTTCTCTGGAGACCGTTATGTCATATTATTTATGAATTTCGACATTAGATGTTATCTGGTTTAGAGATACATGACGACAGAGAGAGAATGACAAAAATTTATATTTATGGGGTTAATTGGATCGGTGATGCGATCATTTCTCTTTCTGCCCTGGAAGGAATTCGCCAAAAGTTTCCTGAAATACCCATTATTGTTCTTTCTCCTCCTCGCACATCGCAAATTTACGAATTGTCTCCTGCTGCAACATCGGTCATCACCTTCGGAGATGGAAAACCTTTAAAGACTCCAAGGGGTTCATCTTCAGTCGTTCTTTGTTTTCCATTATCTTTCAGATCTGCCTGGAACCTGTGGAGATCTGGATTTAAAAACCGGGTCGGCTTTGCTTCGGAAGGGCGCTCTCTCTTGTTGAATCGTATTCTCGATTACAAGAAATGGAAAAATAAACATCTTCATCAATCAACCTATTATCGTGAGCTCGCCGAAGCCGTTCTAGGTCCAATTCCTGTAGAACCGGCGAGACTCAGAATCCCACCCGATTTACTGAATAAAGGCCAGCAATTTCTTTTGAACAATCATTTCCGGGATCATTTCTGTATTGCAATTAACCCAGGCGCATATTTTGGTTCTGCGAAAATGTGGCCAATCCGATTTTATAAAACTCTCATTGGGAAGATCCTGGAAGAATTTCCGAATACGGCAATTATATTGTTTTCCGGAGAGAAAGACCGACATGTGACCCGGGAAATTTCTGAGGCCATTCGTTCACCCAAGCTTGTTTCGACGGATGGAAGCATTCCCCTTAATGAAAGTATTGCCATTTTGTCTCAATGCCACTATCTGGTATCCAATGATTCGGGAATGATGCATATTGGTGCAGCATTGAAAATGAAAGGGGTAGCTCTTTTTGGTCCTACAGATTCCTTTGCGACTGGGCCTATGTCGAAAGAGATCTGTGTTCTCTCCCATCAAGTATCATGTTCCCCCTGTTTTCTAAGGGAATGCCCAATTGATCACCGGTGCATGGAGTTTTTAACACCGGAAAAGGTATTTCTTAAGATCAAAGATGATATGATGGAACAAAAGAGATTTGTCGGGTTCAGGGAACGATTCCTGTAAAAGTTAGGGGGTATTTTAAGACAGTTTTCTCAGTATCCGATGAATTTTATAAGGTAAAGATCTAAGACCTCAATTGTGCGATCCCTGCTAGACCGTACGGGGGTCTTCACATAAGAATATAAATTTGGTCTATTTGAATTTGCATTTGCAGGTCAGAGTGTTCATTGTTTTCAGATCTTGAGCACTCTCGATGTGGACGAAAAAGATCTAATACTGGAATTCAGCCCATGCCACTCGTTTCTGTCGTCATCCCTATTACAAATTATGATAAAGAGCTTCTGGAAGCTGTTGACTCAGTATTGAATCAAACAGTGAAGGATCTTGAAATTATTCTTGTTGATAATCATGCCTCGAGAGATGTGAGGGCAACGGCGGAACGGCTTCAGGAGAAAAACAAAGGGGTTGTGCGCTTGGTTTCGGAAGAAAAGAGGGGGGCAGCAGCTGCCCGAAATAAAGGAATCTTTGAAAGCCAGGGCCAGTATATAGCCCTCCTGGACAGCGATGACAGGATGAAACCGCGGCGGATTGAGGTTCAGCTTTCAGCAATCCGGTCTGATTCAGAAATTTCGCTTGTTGGATCCTGGAAGGATGATATCAGTCCGGATGGACGAGAAGTTGTAAGGAAAAATTGTCGGCCGGATATCCCTCGTTGGGCGACAATACTCTTTAAAGACTGGGAGAGATTTAAGGTAAATCCATTATATGAGCCTCAGACATCATCTTTGTTTTTTGAAAAAGATAAGGCCAAAGTGATCGGATTTTTTGACGAACGATTTGATCCCTATTGGTTGGAAGATACATTTTTTGTTTATGAAATGTACCTCCTCGGAAAAGTATACGTTGTACAAGAAGCCTTATCCGAACAACGCATGCACACTCAGGAAGATGGAAAGCGGCGTGTCTTCGATTTGAAGCGTCTTGAATTGATTGGTTTATTTTATAAAATTCTTAAAGAAAATCATTATGATCCAAATGACCCTCACTCTGTTCTTTCCTTCAAAAAGCTTCGCTCAAGATGGTTAAGAGAATCAGCTATCCTTATTTTGTCCTATAAAAAAGGGGAAAAGTTTGCTCAAAAATTACTTTATCGGGCGTTAAAAGATCATCCGTTCTCTCTAAAGAACTGGGAAACCTACTTCCGCAAGTCTCTCCCCCGAGGACTGCAACCTCTTCCATGTGGAATACCCGACATCATTGATGGGGACTTACCTGATTTTATTAATGAGCGTTGGATCGAGGAGGTATTTCAATAGTTTTTGCTTCTGTGGGAGAGGATCTATAAAATTTTTGACACATTTACCCGTTTGAAACGGAGTCAGTGCCAGTATAATTTCCATCAAAAAGGAAGTACTTTATTAATGCTGCTTGAGAACAATCATGTGAACGGTCTTGTCATCACTGATCGTGACGGGACCCTGATCCGGGATGTCCCCTATCTCTCCCGTATTGAAGATATAAAATTTCTTCCAGGAGTTATTGAAAGCATCCGGATGCTGAATGATCGAAAAATACCTGTCTGTGTTGCCACAAATCAGTCCGGCGTAGCTCGAGGCTACTTTTCCGAAGAGTTTGTCCGGCATTCACACGACCATATGAATCTCCTCCTGAAAAAGGAGGGTGCAAAGATTGACCTGTTCCTCTTTTGCCCTCATCTTCGTGACGGCAAGATCTCCGGGTACGACCGGGAATGCAATTGCCGTAAACCCATGCCCGGTCTGCTATCGGAAGCTCTTCGGTCTTTCGGGGTGAGTCCTGAAAATGCCATGATGGTGGGAGATTCCCTCCGGGATGTGGAGGCGGCGCGAACGGCCGGTGTGTGCGGCTATTATATAGGAAAACAAGCGCTGATTGATCAAGAAAACGTTGTTCGGGTCCATTCATTTTCCGACGCTGTTGCACACTATCTGTCCAAGATCGAATCTCATGTCACCAGAAGGAGTTTTCATGTCCCTTGACCCTTTTTTGCTGTCGGTTCTCGTCTGTCCCAAATGCAAGGGAGACCTCTCTCCGGTACAGAACCCCGAAGGGTTGGCCTGCAGTGTCTGTCGTCTCCTGTATCCGGTAAAGGAAGACATTCCGGTGATGTTGATCGAAGAAGCGCTTCCTTATCCAGGAATGCCTTCGGCCTGAACAAATACTCAAGGATCGTGTTTCAGGGTGAAAAAAATCCTCTTTGTGGGCCTTCGGGCATTGGGGGACATGATTCTGGTCCTGCCTGCCATACGTGCAGTCCGGGATACCTGTTCAGACGCCCAGATCCACGTTCTGGTCGATCAGCCTCTGGAGAAGCTGTTTGCCGAAGAGCCACTGATCGACCGGATTGTTGTCCTCCCTCGAGGAAACAGACGGAAAAATCAAAAAATTCAGGATTTTCTCAGGTACTCCCGATTTCTCCTGGATCTCCGAAAGGAACGTTATGATCTGGCGATCGATCTTTTCACCCGGGGACCACGTTCCCGAATAATCGTCTTTTCCTCCGGAGCCCCCCGGCGGGTCGGTCTCCGGGACCACGTTCATTTCCCGGATCGATGGGTCTATACCGACCAGTGGCGTATTCCCAATAGTCTGAATCAGCTATTTGACCAGGAGTCTTATCTCGTCGGGAGGTTTGGATTTTCTCCCAAAAATGACTTTCCTGAATTGACGATCCACCCGCACAACCTTGAAGAGGCCAGAGCCTTGCTGGGAACATTCCCGACAGAAGGGGAAAAAGGATTTCTGGCGGTTTTTCCCGGCTCAGGGCTCCCCAACAAAAACTGGCCCACCCGGAATTTTCGGGACCTCATGATCCGAATTCTGAAGAGGGGTGCCAGGATTGTCGTTCTGGGAGGTCCCCTTGATGCAGATCCATTCGGACAGTTGAAAGAATTCTTTCCGGAGCCCGACCCCCGGATTTGTTGGATCCGCCAATCCGACCTGACCGTCCTGAAAGGGATTCTCGCCCTCTCCCGGGGTGCCGTCGGTAACGATTCCGGTCCACTGCATATGGCGCAAGCGGTCGGAAAGTCTGTGGTGGTACTTTTCGGTCCGGGGGACCACATCTCCTACCGGCCTTACCGGGGAAGAATGGTACATGCCGGTCTGGCCTGTTCACCCTGTCAATCCTTCGTCAAGGACTGTCCGGATAACCAGTGCATGAAAGCCATTTCTGTCAACCAGGTCGAGGAAGCCCTTCTGCAGGAAGGACTTCTGGAATGACTTCCCCGCCTTTTTCATCGTCGTTGCCAGAACATCCCGATCTGTCATCTTTTCGCGTGGGAATCCACCGGACCCGTTATCTGGGTGACATCCTTCTGTTAGTCCCGCTATTGAAAAAGCTGATTTCGGGGGGCTGTCCACGTGAAAACCTGTTTGTCGTTGTCAACGAAGGGACGGAGTTTCCGTTAAGGCAGCTGGGGATTCCCTTCTTTGCATTCTGCCGGGAGGATCTCCGTCATAAGCTTTTGAGCATGCGCAAGCTTGGAACGTCCTTTCAAAAAAGAACATTCGAGCTCTGGATCGATCTGACGGTGTCGGACCGGTCGAGATTCGCGACCCGGCAGGTCCATTCTCCCCGGAAAATCGGTGCGGCATCTTACAAGGACAGAAGGCCCGGAGATCCCTACGATATTTTTGTCCCGTTCGATTACAACCATGGTCCAGGACACGTGTCGGCCTTCTGGATGACTCTTCCCGGACGGGCGGGACTCAACCTGCCGGAGGGTCCCCCTGACTTTCGGGTACCGGCAGATCCGTCTGCCAAGGAAGAAGTCCGTCGCTATTTGGCTTTACGATCTCTGGAAAACCGTCCGGTACTGGTTCTTCATCCGGGAGGACGACACTGGTTCAAGCGCTGGCCGCCGGACCGATTTTCCCGCCTGGCAAAGTGGTGGATACAGGAGAAGGGAGGAGGGGTCATTCTGGCGGGAACACCTGACGAGACCACTCTCCTTCAGTCTGTGGCAAGTGGGCTCCCCTCCGGGGCCTCCGCACTGTTTTTCCAGCAGTCTGTTCCTCTTCTGCATGCTCTTTTGGCACAGGCAGCGCTTTTTGTCGGGAACGACAGCGGTCCCCTTCATCTGGCCCGAAGTGCGGGAACGCCTTCCATCGCCCTTTTCGGCTCCACCTCCCCGGAGGTCTGGGGCCCTTTTCCCGGAGAGAGGGGTGGGGTGTTTTACCATCCACCGGTCTGCTCCCCCTGTGACCATACCGGCTGCTCCATGGGAGAAGAAAACTGTCTTCGGCAAGTGTCTGTTGACGAAGTCCTTGAAGCCATTTCTAAGATCCCGGCCCCCGGGGAATTTTCGGAGGGCCGCTGATGATCCGCCTTGAAGATGGACGTTTCATCCCGTCCATTCTTTATTATCATCGTGTCGCGCCAGACATTTCACCCCATGTCGGCGTTACGCCGGAAATGTTTGAATGGCAGATGCGCTTTCTGAAAAAACTGGAGATCAAGGGTGTGACTGTGGCAGATGGGCTGAATGGCGCCGATCCCCAAAAAACCTGCATCCTGACCTTCGACGACGGTTATTTGGACAACTTTGAATATGCCGCGCCGATTCTGGAAGACCTGGGTTTCCGGGGGACAGTTTTTTGCCTGTCGGCGTGTCTCGGATCCCTGTCCGCCTGGTCGGAAGATCCTCTCTGGAGCGGGATTCCGCTTATGGACAAGGAGGAGATCCAGGAGTTGTCCGACAGAGGGTTCGAGATCGGATCCCATACCCGATCCCATTGCGATTTGGGTCGCACCAGCCGTGAAGACCCCTTGCGGGTCCGGCGAGAAATCTTCGACAGCCGGACGGAGCTCGAAGATATTTTGGGTAAACCGGTCACGGCGTTTTGTTACCCTTACGGATCATTGTCTCCGGAAAGTGTCGAATGGGTCAGGGAAGCCGGATATACGAGTGCAAGAGGTGTCCGGAGGACCCGAATCGGCGGGATGTATGATCCGTTTATGCTTCCATGCCGCCCGGTATCGGGCCGGATGTCCCCTGTCAGGTTTTCCGCCTACGCCCTGGGGGCCAGGATGGGACTTTGAGGAGCAGGATGTTCGTTTTCCCGGCACGAAAAAATCCATGAAGATTTTGCATCTGGATTGTTCGACAGGATTTGGTGGGCAGGAGCGCGACCATGTCGCCGAGGCCGTGGGTTTTTTGGCAAAAGGCCATGAATACGTTCTGGGGGTGAGGCCACACAGCCCGCTCGAGGAATATGCCCGAAACAAGGTTCCCGTTCTGCCGCTTCCTCTTCGGAATAATGTTGACAGGGAATCGTTTGGCAAAATCCGCGCCTTTCTGAAGGAACATGCTATTGATGTGCTGGTTACAACGAGTTATATCGACAGTTTTCTGGGTCCCCTTGCGGCCCTTTCCCTTGGCTCCCGCCGTCCTCTCGTCATCCGCCAGCGTCATCTGATGAATCCTCCCCGGAATCTTTTTCCTTTCCGCCGGATGTGTGACCGCTTGGTGGTTGTGAGTGATGCCCTTCGGCTTTTTTTTCTGGAAAAAGGTATCCCTTTCTGGCATGTGGTGACCATCCACAGGGGGGTAGAGGCAATCTCTCCGGAGAGGAAGGACGGTTCGGAAAAGAAAGTCCGGAGAAAAAATCTGGGGCTGCCGGAATCGGGCCCGCTTCTCCTTCAGGTCGGCATGTTTCAGCGGGACAAGGGACACCACATGACCCTCGACGCTCTGAAAACAATTTTCAGGGAACGGCCGGACAGCGTGGTCGTGTTTCTGGGAGAAGGTCCCCTGAAGGGCGAAATTATGGCCCGATCGCAACGGATCTTTCCGGAACAAACTGGAAAACAGATTTTTTATGCAGGCCGGGAGAACCCTGCGCCCTATTTTCAGGTAGCGGATGTCTTGCTCCACCCTTCTGTCCGGGAGGCTTTGGGGTTGGTGATCATTGAGGCCATTCAGCACGGGGTTCCCATTGTAGCCTTTCGGATCGGGGGCATTCCGGAAATATTTAACCGGATGTCAGGTGGATATCTCGTAAGACCCTTCGATGTTCGAGCCTTCTCCCGAACCGTTCTTGCCGTGCTGGGTGAAAAAACCGGAGATGCCCCCCAGATTTTTGCCGGGTGGAATAGCTTTACACTGGATCAGACCGTCGAAAAAACGTTGACCCTCTATGGGTCCGAACTGGAACACTTGCGTTCAGGCCTTGGGAAAAGTCACGATAACCCTTACCGAATCATCGGAGGGAGGGCCGATCCGTTCCGGATGACGCTCTTTCCCCCAGGGAACATGCAGGACAAGGAGGCACCATGAGCCGGCAGATCAGGATGAATCCCCGCATAGCAAAAGGGCAGCCCTGTTTGGAGGGAACACATATTTCGGTGTCCGTCTTTCTTGAACTCTTCAAAAAAGGGTACACCATCGACCGGATCGTCAATGAATGCTACCCGGATCTGACACGGGAGGATGTGATTGAGGCGATTGATTTCATGATCGACTGGGTCAGAAGGGCTCCGATGTACCTGCCGGACATGGTCGACCAGAGCCCTTCCGCCCAAAACCCGGATCAGCTCATCCGGCTCGACGGTTTCGAAGATCCCTGAACTTTCTCAATTGTGTACAGGAGATGGAGAACACACTCCATAGAACCGGCCAAAACGTTTCAGGCCTCTCGAGGAAAACAGGAGTGTGATTCTTCGGGAGGACACTGAAAGGGTGGCGTCTTTATAAAGGACAGGCTCCCCATCCATCTGGCCGGGGATCTCTCCGGATATTTCGACCTGGGTTGCCCACCGGGAAATCCGGTACCAGGATATTCCCCTGACGCCCGAACCCACCCCCAGAAGATAGATCAGAAAGTCCTTTCGCGTGGTTCCGGTAAAAATGTCCACCCGCAGGTTGTCCCTGCCTTTTTCCCAAGACGTTTCCGGCGGAAAAGGCGGAAAATACACCGGCATCCGTCGAACAACGCACCAGGCCGTCCGGTATTCCTCGGCTTTCAGCCCCTCATTGTTCAGGACAATACGAAAGGGGGACCCGGACCAATCACGCATTGCCGACAAGGCGGCAATGAGATAACCCGCCTGCCCAAGGAGATGTTTGACGGACGGACGGATCTTATTCACCGCCCGTCCATCGAACCCCGCCCCCGCCATGAGAAGAAATAACCTGTCGTTCCATTCTCCCAGCCGGACCGAGACAGGAAAAAAAGGTTCATCTCTGTAAAGAAAAGAGGGAATCCTTTTCCCCTGGAGGTGGTATGAAAGAACATTGGCAGAGCCTAATGGAATCGGGACAAGCGGCAAATCCTGCGGAAAATCCATCTGGAGAAGGTGGTGGACTGTACCGTCCCCCCCGCCGACGAAGAGCGCATCCGGTTTTCGATTCCGGATCTTCCGCAAGCACTCGGCCCATTCGGCAGGGTGGGACACAGGGCAGTAAAACCCTTTCGGGAATTTGAGACGAAACCAGTTTTTCCACCAGTGGTGACGGAGCCTCCGATAGAAAGGGCCGGAAGACGTGTTGTGAAAAAAAGCCGGGTTCCGGGGCCGGAAAGGCGGGATTCCCTCTTGGGCGGAAAGGGTCAGGGAGCGCCTCCGGTCCGGGGCAGGACGATTGCTTTCCGGTAATCCGGAGAAAGGGAAAAGGTGGAAGGTGGAAAGGATTCTTCCGATACGGTCAGCACGGAAGAGCTTTCTTTCTGATAGGCCGGAACCTTGGACTGGTCATAGAGCCCGATGGAGTTCAGAATCCGGATAATGAATCCAGTCTTGTAATGGGTGACGCGGGTAATGGACAGGTAAAACGCCGGGGAGGGATTCTGGCTTTTCATCCTGGATTTCAATTTTTCCCCGCCCATGGCCAAAAGATTCTCCCGGAAGGATTGCAGGGCATTGAACCCCTTGACCGCAGAGGATGCGCATACCACGGTTTTCTGGTCACCGTTGATCATTCCGACTACGGTCCCGCGAAACTGATGCCGATAGGTTTCGGGGGTGCAGATATACCCAGCAACCGTTTCTGTCTTGATCCCCACTGTGTGGACATCCCCCGGATTGCTCCCCGCATGCTGTCCGATAAGATCGGAGAAACCCTGATAGGACAAAATCTTCTTGATCGACTGCACCTGATAGGTCCGGGTCCGGGTATCTACGGCGTAGACCTTTCCCAGATCAAGACGCCAGAGAATCAGGTCCACCCCTTTGTTGTCCGGCTGGTCGATCCGCAGCGCCGAGGGGGTGGCTGAATAGGTCAGAACATGGGACTGGGAAGTTTTTCCTGATTGCTCAGTCTGGATCCGGACGGTCCAGCGAAGTCCGTGGGTCAGGTCGACAACCGGAGGCGTCAGGGAATATGCGTGTGAAGGAAAAAGCAAAAAAGCCGGAAGCAGAACGGCAGACAGAATGACAGTTCGAGTGATCCGGAAAATGGTCATTTTGGGTTGAGCCGGTAATACCATCTGGGGGTTTTCCTCTGGTGAATGAAATGTCCATGTAAGGATGAATGTCATGAGCCCGGAACCTGGCCCGGATTTTTTATTATATCTGAATTTTGGCCCATTTTGCGATCATGGCGGGATACCACCTATCCGCTACGGAATGCGTCCCGGACGGAAGTGAGGAGTATATCGCACATATCCGAAAGTTCGTTGTCGGACACCGTAAGAGGGGGGATCAGATAGAGAGTGTTCCGGAGAGGCCTGATGAACAGGCCCATAGATTGGGCCTGTTTTTCAATCAAGGTCATCTGGTTTCTCTGTGCAGGCATTTTCCGGCCCGGATCAGGGAAGATATCAAAGGCAAAGACAAGACCGATCGACCGGACGTTGGCAACATGGGGCAGTTCTTTCAGTTGCCGTTCCATTCGGGAGAAGGCATTTCTTTTTTGGGCAATGGCCGGGATATACTTTCCGGCGTCAAGGGTCCGAACCGTCGCCCTTGCCGCCGCGACCGCGAGAGGATTGGCGGTATAGCTGTGGCCATGATAGATGATTCCCGGATCTTCCCGGAGACGATGGTAAGTATAATCGGAAAAAAGGGTCGCGGCCAGGGGGAGATATCCCCCGGTCAGCCCTTTGCCGACGCAAAGGAAGTCCGGCGTGACATTTTCCAGCTGGCAGGCGAAGAAGGCTCCTGTTCTGCCGAATCCCGTTGCAACTTCATCAAGAATGAGGGGAATCTCCAGTCCTTGGACAGCTTCAGCCACACGGGAAAGGTATCCTTCCGGCCAGACGACCATGCCGCCAGCCGCCTGGAGACGGGGTTCAAGAATGACCCCTGCCAGCTCCGGCGCATGTTGCCGGATAGCTCTAATGGCCACGTCGGCACAGTCGATGGAACACCGTTCCCGGATTAACCCCAGGGGACACCTGAAGCAGTCGGGGACGGGACCCTTCAGGGACTCTTTGGCGAGAGGAAGGAAGGGAGAATGAAAACGCTCAATGCCCCCCACGCCGACTGCACCCAATGTGTCTCCATGGTAGGCCCGGTCGAGCGAAAAAAAGCGGGATGCTCCTGGATGGTCCTTCCGTCTCAAAAGCCATGCAAGCTTGAGGGCGATTTCGACCGCTGTCGAGCCGTTGTCGGAGTAGAAGACGCGGTCGAGCCCTTTGGGTGCATGATGGGCCAGCTCTTCCGCAAGCAGCACGGCCCCCTCGTGGGTCAAGCCAAGAAAGGTGGTGTGGGCGATCTGCTCCAGTTGTTTCTTGATAGCCCGGTCGATTGCCGGATGCCGGTGGCCCAGCAGGTTGACCCAGAGGGAGGAGGTACCATCAAGGTAGCTGTTTCCCCGATCATCGAAGATACGGCTTCCTTCTCCTCTTGTTATAACGACAGGTGTATCCTGTTCCCATTCGGCAATCGGGGTAAAAGGGTGGAGAATCCATTTTTTATCGAGACTTGCGATGTCTTTTTTGTTGATCATGGGTTTATGATCCGGTCCGGAGGGATATTTGTCTGAAAAAGAGTGTTTGTCGAAGGTTGACACATGAATCTGTCTCCGCAATCCGCCGACACGACAAACAATTCAACCGGACGACTTGAGACCGTTTCCGTTTTTCCCGAAAAGATCAAAAGCGGGTTCGTTCTGGTCCTGTCGGGTGGTGTCGTCCGGGGTGTCGGCCATCTGGGTTTTCTGGCGGCCTGTCAGGAAAAAAAACTTCCGGTGAAGGCCATTGTGGCGACCAGCGCTGGTGCGATCGCAGGCGCAGTCTATCAGTCCCCAAAGTGTAGCATAGAAGAGGCCCTGAAACGACTTCAAGGCCTGACCTTGCGGGAAATGTTTCGACTTTCCCCTGGAGGGAGCGGGTTTCTGGATCCCCTCCGGACATCCCGTCTTCTGGGAGAGATGATTGGGCATGAAACAGATTTCTCGGAACTTTCTGGTCCTTTGGCGGTCGGGGCGGTTTCCCTCCAGAGCGGAAATCTCGCTCTCCTTTCCGAAGGAGTCGTGGCGAGGGCTGTTGCCGCTTCGTCAGCATTACCCCCTTTTTTCAAGCCGGTCAGAATTGGCTCAAACGATTATATCGATGGCGGTGTTTTGTCCATTCTGCCCGTTCTGGCTGCCCAACAACGTTGGCCGGAACATCCGCTGGTTGCCGTCAACGTCAATGACATTGAAGACCGACAGGGACAAAAAGGAATCGATGGGTGGCTCGAGGTGGCTCCAGCTTCCGCTCCTGTCCGCATGACGCGCTGGAGTATCCTGATGCACCCTTTGCGTTTCCTGGCAATGGGATTGTCCTGGACCGTGCGTCTGGAGGCCTCCAGTGCAGACTGGTACGTGGGGATTTCTGCCGGGCGATTTTCACTGACGGATCGCGCCAATCTGGACCGGATCTACCGGATAGGCTATGATGCAGGGAAGCAATTTTCAGGAATGTTCTGAAGGCCTTGCTGCCGGAATCATCCGGTGCCTGTTTTCCTTATAACCTTTTCTCTGAACATGGTGCAAGGAACCGAAATGCATTTTTTCTCTCCCGACCGGCTTAACTCTTCCTTGTCGGGGTTACCTCTTTCTCCCGCCGTCTCATCCTTCCGTCTTTCCGAGGAATGGCTCCGGCGGATCGGCCTCGCCCAGTCCGGAATGTTTATCATCTGTCTCTTCAACCTTCCGTTTTCGGAAGCCCTGAAGGAGATTTCCCTGACAACCGGTTTTCTCCTGTCTATTCTTCTTGTATGGGGAAGGGGTGAGGGGAAGCGATACCTGGAAACCTTTCTTCGACTGTTCTGGCCCATCCTACTGTTTGCAATGGTTTCTCTCGCCTCGGGCCTCAATTCGATCAACGTGTTTGAAGGCCTCAGGGGATTCTGGGGGGATTGGGAAACTTTGATGTGTCTGGTGTTTTTTGCGGTTGTCCTGTCCCGCTGGAAACGCACCGGAAAAACAAGGGTATGGATTGGGGGCGGCCTTCTGGCGGGAACCCTTTCCGGAGCTTCCGTCGGACTCTGGCGAATGTTGTACGAGCACCGTCCATTTCTGGGCATCATGAACCTGGGGGACAAAAACTCGACCGCCCAGTTTCTGGGTCTACTGATCATTCTCCTGTTTTATTTCCACCTGGACGAACAGGAGAGGGTAACGGAAGGGGATCGGCTGCATGGTCTGTTCCTGTATGCCCTGCCAGTTCTCTTTCTTCTCCTTTTCCTGACCCGTAGCCGGTCATTTCTGGTCGGCGTTCCGTTATCGTTTCTCATCATGATTGTTCTGACGAAATCCTGGAAAACGCTTCTCTGGGTCATGGGTTTTATTGTTCTGGCCGGAATTGCCGCCCTTCTGAACCCGATCATGCGATGGGAAGTTCTCTCAATTCTGCGTCCGACGGCGGATGGTTCCTTTACCAGCCGTTATCCGACCTGGGAGGGGGCCATCCGGATGTGGAAAGCTCATCCATTCCTCGGAGTTGGGCCGAACAACTTCCACATGGCGAACGTTCATGCCCTGTACCATCTTCCTGAGTACGCCTCCCACGGGCACAATATTTTTTTTAACCTCCTGGGGGAATACGGCACTCTGGGGGTGACCGTCTTTTTCCTCTGGGTCCTGCAGTGGGTCCGTTTGATCGCCGCAGGAATCCGGACGGGTGATCTTCAGAAAAGCCACGGAGCCTTGACCGGAGGTGTGCTGACAATATTGCTGGTATGCGGAATTTCCCACCCGATGTGGGGGGGATCCACCTCCCTGATGCTGATGCTGGCCATGGCGCTGACGATCTCCCCCCTGATCCGCTCTTCAGGAATGGAGGAGGGAGGGGAGAGGGAGCCAACCGGAAACAAAATCCCGGTCAACGCTGACGGTGAAAGACAACTGTTAAGGAGCCTGAGATGAACCGGTCGATGATCACCCAGCTTTTGTTCCTTGTCATTACGGCTGTCGCAGGAATCTATGTCTTTACGATCATCCGGGGCCAGCCGTGGCCGGTGGGCCTCGGGATTGGCATGGCCGTGGGGGGGTTTGCCATCCTCGTCCAGTATCTGTTTGGGAGATTTTCCTTGCGTATTGTCCTGGGTGGCCTCGTCGGCCTCTACGGAGGTCTGATTGCCGGCGGGCTTCTGACCTACTCCACGGGCACCCTGTTCCACATGACCCGCGAACAGACAGCTCCGATGGATATTTTTGTCGGCCTGATCATGGGGTATTTCGGGATGATTACCGGAATCCGTGCGGGTCGGGAATTCCAGCATGCCGGTTCCATCCTGTCCTTCTGGCTGGAAGGATACCGGGCGATTCCTCCCAAGATACTGGACACCAGCGTGATTATCGACGGGAGGATCGCGGATATCTGCTCCACCGGTTTTCTGGAAGGGATTTTTTATCTCCCCCAGTTTGTCATCCTGGAGCTCCAGTATATCGCGGATTCACCGGACAGCATGAAAAGGGCCCGGGGGCGGAGAGGTCTCGACGTCCTCCAGCGCATGCGGACGATGTCACAGATCAAGGTTCATATCACGGATGAGGACTTTCCCCATATCAAGGATGTCGATGCCAAGCTGGTCGCACTGGCTCGACGCATGAAGGCGAGCATCATCACCAATGACCTGAATCTCAACAAGGTGGCCGAGTTGCAGGGAGTCAGGGTATTGAACATCAACGATCTGGCCAACGCCGTTAAACCCGTTGTCCTTCCCGGCGAAACGATGCGGATCTACCTTGTCAAGGAAGGCAAGGAACATGGTCAGGCGATCGCCTACCTGGATGACGGGACGATGATCGTCGTTGACAACTCCCGGAAGTCCATCGGAAAAAATGTTGATGTCGTGGTGACCTCTGTCCTTCAAACCTCCGCCGGACGGATGATTTTCGGGAAACTGAAAGAGGAAGGGGATCTTCTTCGCGAGAGAGCAGGTGAAGTGTCCGGAAGTGAAGGCCCGGAAAGATGATTCTGAAAAAAGGCAGGACCGTAGCTGTCGTGATGGCGGCCGGCGGGCGGGGAACCCGAATGGGAGCGGACCTCCCCAAGCAATTCATCTTGCTGGGGGGAAAGCCTCTTTTTCTTCATGCTCTTCAGGCTTTCCTCGAACATCCGGCCATCGGCGTGATTGTTTTGGGAACCCCCGCGGAGTTCATGGAAAAGACTGCGGACCTGGTCCGGCAATTTTACCCCTCTTCGGCCATCCTGGAGAAAGTCCGGATTTTTGAAGGAGGGGCCAGACGTCAGGATACCGTAGCAAAAGGCGTACGCCTGTTGAGTGCTTTTCCGGACATTCTCGGGGTCATGGTCCACGATGCGGCGCGCCCCTTTTTGTCCCGTCCGGTTTTGGATCGCTCCGTAGAAGTCCTTCAGGAAGGAAAGGCATTCGGCGTCGGTATTCCTGTGAGCGACACCCTTTGGGAGAAGGACGGAACGTCCGAAGCGACCGTCCTTTCCGGTATTATACAAAGAGAGAAGATCATCCGGGCACAGACCCCGCAGGGAAGCCCCGTCGACATGTTCTTGAATGCCCTGGACCAGGCGGAAAAGACGGGTGACCCGGAATTCACGGATGAGGCCAGCCTGCTCCTTTGGGCAGGTTTTTCTGTCCACATTGTGATAGGGGAAGAGAGCAACAGAAAAATCACGACGCCTGCCGATCTCACCTGGGCTGAAGAGTGGATCAAAATCAGGAAAAGGAACGAATGGATGGAAAAGGAACGTCCGGAAGAACAGTTTTCCCGAAGGGGTTGGCCCAGAATCGGTCAAGGGATTGATGTCCACCCCTTCGAGGAAGGTCGTGAACTCTGGCTGGGTGGCGTGAAGATCCCCCACTCCCGAGGACTCGCTGGACATTCTGATGCGGACGCGGTTATTCATGCCCTTTGCGATGCCTTGCTGGGGGCTGTGGGCGAAGGGGATATCGGACGGCATTTCCCTCCATCAGACGACCGTTACAAGGGAAAAAACAGCCGTTACTTTCTCGAGGAAATCGTCGTCCTTCTCGGTCAAAAAGGGTATCTTCCCCATCAGGTGGATTTGACAATCGTGGCGGAGCGACCGAAAATCACCCCATATGCGCCTAAAATGCAGGAGGTGCTCTCCCGCATTCTCGGCATTGCGCCCGGAGATGTGAGTATCAAGGCCACCACAAGCGAAAAACTGGGATTTACCGGTCGGGAAGAAGGCCTGATGGCAATGGCCGTGGCGACTGTCATCCCATCAAGCGAAGGTAGCGGAACCTGACGTGAACAAACCCGAACCCCATTACTCCATTGGAAACAGCAAGGGACCGATTCCCTTTTGGTCCAGTCTTGCGAGAGACTTCAGGGCGATATTCGATCGGGATCCCGCCTCCCGATCACGTCTCGAGGTTATTCTCACCTATCCGGGTTTTCATGCGATCTTCCTCCACCGGATGGCTCATAGCCTTTATTCCAATGGGCTCAAGCTTCCCGCACGTCTGATCTCATCATTTTCCCGATTTCTGACGGGTATCGAGATTCACCCTGGGGCCCGGATCGGGCCGGGATTTTTTATCGATCACGGAATGGGCGTGGTGATCGGGGAAACAACCGAAATCGGTGAAGATGTGACACTGTTTCAGGGGGTGAGTCTGGGGGGAAACGGCAAGGACCGGGGTCAGAAACGTCATCCGACCTTGGGCAATCACGTCCTGGTAGGAGCCGGCGCCAAAATCCTTGGCAATATCCGGATCGGGGAAGGTGTCCGGGTCGGATCGAACGCCGTTGTCCTCCAGTCCATTCCCGCCCACTGCACCGTTGTCGGTATTCCCGGGAGGGTCGTCCGGACAAAGGAGCAGGGGTATCCGGAAACATTTTTAAACCATCAGGACATGCCGGATCCCTTTCTGGAACGGATTGAAAGCCTCGAGAAAATCATTTCGGACCTCAGGGAAGAGCTGGATTCGGCAAGAAACAGCCGACTCAAGCCATAGGAAACAACCACCCATTGGACACATTTCTGCAATCACTCGATTTTTCCCTCTATCGCGCTGTCGTCTTTTCTCCTCACCCTCCCTGGCTCAATTCTGTCATGCTTTATGTCACGAATCCCCAAAATTTTTTCCTCGCCGTGTTGGTTGCAGCCGTTTTTCTCTCGACACGTTTCGGAATGAAAGGGCGGTTTCTGCTTCTTTGCGCGGCACTGAGCATCGCGATCACCGATCCCCTCGCCAGCCGGGTTCTGAAAGCCATTTTTCAAAGAGAAAGACCTTGCCACCTTGTCCATGCTCCCCACCTGCTGGCTGGCTGTTCCGATTCCTGGTCCTTTCCGTCCTCGCACGCGGTCAACATCTTTTCCGAAGCCACAGTGGTGGCAATCATCTACCCGAAAGCCGCCCCCTGGGCCTATACTTTTGCGCTGATGGTAGGTATCTCCCGGGTCTATATCGGCGTTCATTATCCGTTTGATGTACTGGGGGGGGCGATCATCGGCATTGTCGTTGGCATGGCTATTGTACGGGGCGCTGGACGCCTCCCGATGTTTAGGGAGATGGGTTGAAAAGAAGTTCCATGCCGGTTGCCCAAACGGATCTTAAAACCAAGAGAGCGTATTCCCTGTCGGGAATATTCGGGGTCATGCTGCTTCTGGTGGTTCCCACCCTCCTGCGGTTTTTGCTGATTGGACGATTTGATCTGGACAATGACGAAGCCCATTACTATATGTATGCGGTCCATCCCGATTTCAGTTTTTTTGACCATCCACTCATGATCGGGCTTCTGGTTTCAAAGGGAATGGAGTGGTGGGGGCAGACGGAGCTGGGTGTCCGTTTTTTTGCACCCGTCCTCTTCCTTTTGTCATCCATTCTGCTGGCAATGATCGCATGGAGACTTCTTCCGGAATGGAAGTTTGTCTTGACGGTTCTGATCCTTCTGAACGCGGTGCCACTCTTTGGCCTTTTGGGTGCAACCCTGATGTTGCCGGACGATCCGCTCTCCGTCTTCTGGCTTCTTTATCTTCTGGTGTTTCTCAACGGTATTCGAATATTTCCCCGTGCAACATGGTTTTCAAAGCTCGGTCTATGGAGCCTCCTGGGTCTGATCTTCGGACTGGATCTTCTTTCCAAATACAACGGGATCCTCCTTCCGGCCATCACCCTGGGAATCATGGCAAGCCAGAAGACCCTGAGGCCCTTCCTGAGGGAACCCTGGCCATGGGCAGGGCTCGCCCTGGGATTCGCCCTTGCCTGGCCCCTCTTTTACTGGAACTGGATGCATGGTGGAGCGTCCTTCCTGTTCCAGGCCCGCCACGGTCTGGGGGCATTCGATTTCAAATGGGTGGCGTTCTACCAGATGGTGCTGGGGCAAATCGGATACATCTCCCCGATTCTCTGGATTCTGATCATCTTCAGCCTGTTTTCCCTCATCCGTCTGACGAAAAAAATGAGAGAGTTTCCAGAAAGACTGTCATGGACTGTCGTTTTATGGTTTGCCGCGGGACCTCTCGTTTTTTTCAACCTGATCGGTCTCGTCCATCCGATCCTTCCGCACTGGCCGGCTCTCGGATATATGTCAGGCTTGCTCATTCTGGGCTATGCATATCATCGGTCTTCGGAAACTTTTCAGAAATGGGTGCGCGCAGGCGCAGGACTGGGTTTTGCCATGACAATTCTGGTTCTGTTACAGGTAACGGATGACGTATTCGTGCTGCCCGCATCCTTTCCGTATTCATTCAAAGTCAACGCCTCCTACCCGTTCGTCCATACCGAATCGCGCCCTGTTCCACGGTGGGTGGATATCACCAATGACCTGTTCGGATTCAAACGCCTGGTGCGCCACCTCAGCGAAGAGGGAGACACCGACAAAAGCCGGTGGGCCTTTTTCGATTCCGACCATTTCAATACCTCCGACGAACTGGCTTTTTACCTCCACGCACCGGAAAACACACTTTGCCTCACACCTGAACCGACACAATTTGATTATTGGACCTCCTCTTCCCATTTTTTGGGGACAAATGGTATTTTTATCTCGACCGACAAATACCCTACCGATCCCAGAAAGCTTTACCCTCCGGGAACCTTTCGGAACATTATTCCCGAAACCCCTTATCCGATTTACCGGAACGGGCATCTGGCCCGGATATTTTATGTTTACCGTCTCATTCATCTTGAACACCTGCCCTGGACGAAAGGAGCACAAATCCCATGACCCAGGAACCGGTCTTCTTTCCGGGCGGCCCTCCCCCGGAAAAACTGGTGGATTTTCAGAAGACAAATGGTCTTCCCTCATTTCCAGTCGCACTGGATTGCCGTTATTATATCGGCGACCGTCCATGCCTCTTCCAGAGAGATTGCCCGGAATGTCCACACTATTCTCCGCAGGGAACCCGTATCCTGATCCTGAAGACCGGTGCCCTCGGAGATGTGTTGCGGACGACAATTCTCCTGGGGGGAATCCGTCGAACCTATCGACAATGCCATATCACCTGGATCACGGCCTCTACTGCGATTCCTCTTGTTCCCCGTTCCCTGGTGGATCGCATCTGGCCCGTTTCCGCTGAAACGATGGCCCGACTCTCTGTTGAAAGCTTTGACCTGGTCCTTTCGCTCGACAAGGAGCCGGAAGTTGCCGCCATGGCGATGATGGTCAAGGCCCCGGAAAAAAGGGGGATGGGGGTTGATGAGAGAGGGGCGGTCTTTCCCTTGAACAAGGAAATGGCCTATTACTTTCGACTGGGGCTGGACAATCATCTGAAATTTCATGTCAACAGGAGAACATATCCGGATCTGCTTGCCGAGGCGGTGAGAATTCCCTATGATTCCGCTTCGGACGATTACCATCTGGACATTTCGGAAAAAGACAGGGAAGAAGCCCGGCGAATCTTTCGCCAACATGGACTGGAACCCGGTCATCCGATCGTGGGTATCAATTCCGGCGCCGGAGGTGTTTTTGTCAACAAGGACTGGACTTTTTTCGGATATCTCGACCTGATCCGGGAGTTGGGGAAGGCAGAAATTCCCGTCGTCCTTCTGGGTGGAGACAGGGAGTCGAAGCGTGTCTCGGAGCTTCACAGGCGGCTGGGAAGTCCCTACGTCAAGGATGTGGGAACCCAGCATTCGCTGGGCGTCTTTGCCGCGCTGACAGAAAATTGCTCCGTCATTGTCACAGGAGACACGTTGGGCATGCACGTCGGTCTTGCCGTGAAGTCCCGTGTCGTGGCCATTTTCGGCTCCACCCAGCCCCATGAAATCGAGATGTTCGGACGGGGTGAAAAAGTCGTCACACCGATCGAATGTTCCCCCTGTTATCGCAGGTCCTGTGACATTCATCCGTCCTGCATGGAGTTGATCCAGCATGATACCGTCATGAACGCCGTCCGCCGCCAGCTTCAGCTGGCAATGCGGCCGATAGTCTGAGAGGTTCGTTTGTCCCGGACAGGATGCGAAACTTCCCCGGCCAAGTCCACATTTTCCGGTCCACTCAACCCCCCGGAAGTTCCGCTGGAGCTTCTGATGATCATTCCGACCTACAACGAATCGGAAAACATCATCGGAATCATCGAGCGAACCCTGGCGTTGTCTCCCTCCTGGGGAGTCCTGGTAGTGGATGACCACTCCCCCGACGGGACATGGGCCGCAGTCGAAGAGTACCAGAAAACCTGCCATTCCCATGTCTACCTGCTCCATCGCCAGTCGGACAGGGGAAGGGGGACGGCGGGGATCGCCGGATTCAAAAAAGGACTCGAAATGGGCGTTCCGGTCATCGGGGAGATGGACGCCGACGGTTCCCATGCTCCGGAAGACCTTCCGGGAATCTATGAGAAAATCCGGGAGTTCGACGGTGTCATCGGTTCAAGGCTTGTTCCGGGGGGGCAGGAGGAAGGACGGCCTTTTTCACGGAGGCTCATTACCCGTCTGGCCAACTGGTATATCCACTTTGTTCTTGATATTCCTCTCCGGGACATTACCTCGGGATACCGGATCTTCAGACGGGAAATACTGCAGCAGGTCCCCTGGGACCACCTCGTCAGTCGGGGGCCTTCCGTCCTTCAGGAGATCCTGTACATCACGGTCAGGAAGGGGGCTCGAATCGCAGAGGTCCCGATCACCTTCCGGGAGCGAGTCCTGGGGGCCTCGACTTTGAACGGTAAAATTCTCCGGGACAGCCTGGGAAAGATGATACTGTTCCGGAAAACCTATCGGACCCTGGGCACTGGCCGACCGGGAACGGCCCTTTGAACGGCCTCTGGAGGTGTCAGGCGGGAAATCTCGCTTTTACCGTTACCCTGATTTCTACGGTGATCCATGTCACCCTGGCCTTCGGTACCGAACTGGTTGCCGACGAAGCCTATTACTGGACTTGGTCCCTCCATCCGGCGGCAGGCTACTTTGACCATCCTCCCCTGACCGCCTGGATTTTATGGGTGACAACACATCTTTTCGGGGTCAACCGGGTGGCCATCCGGATCCTTCCGATCCTGTCGGGTCTGATTCTCTCCTGGGTTTTATACCAATTGGCCAAGTCACTGTCCCGCGATCGCTGGGCAGGCTTCTGGGCTGTTGTCCTCCTGAATACCAATATCCTGTTTGCGGCAGGGGGGTTCCTGATGACCCCCGACACACCCCAGGTCGTCCTTTATGCGTTGACCCTCTGGGCTTTCAACCGGGGAATGACGGATAACAAAAGAGGATTCATTCTTCTTTCAGGCCTTTTCTTTGGCCTGGGGTTACTGTCGAAATATCCGATGGTCCTTCTGGCTCCTCTTATTTTCCTTTTTCTGCTGCTCTCCGATGCCCACAGACACTGGCTCAAAAAACCCGTCCTCTGGTTTTCCCTGTTTCTCGCATTCCTGATTTTTCTGCCGGATATCCTCTGGAACCGTGCACACCATTGGGTTTCCTTCCGTTTCCAGTGGCATCACGGGATGCAGGCCCACCAGGGAACACCGGTTGCGACGTTCCTCGATTATCTCGGAGGCCAGATTCTTGTTATCACTCCCGGGATCTACCTTCTCCTTTTATGGGTGGGTGTCGTTTCTTTTTCAAGGGCATTTATCAAAAAAGAAACCCCGATCCTTTTTTTGTGGCTGACATCCTATCCGGTTCTCCTGTTTTTTGCCTATTCGAGTCTGAAGGCCAAGGTGGAAGCCAACTGGCCTGTTGAAGGCTATTTGTCCGCTTTTGTCCTGACAGGCATCATCCTTTCGGAGCAGATCGACAGAAGCGTTCTTCTCCGCCGTTGGACACTGGGGGGTGTCGGTCTGGGGGGATTGATGATCATGGTCGTCTTTATCCAGGCCCTCTATCCGCTGCTGCCTCTCAACCCTAAAATGGACGGAACGGGAAGGTTGCATGGCATGCAGCATCTGGACCAGGAAATTCACCGGGTAGCCGGGGCTCTTCCCCAAAGCGAACGCCCTGCGGCATGGGTGGTCGATGGGTACCAGAAAGCCTCGGAACTGAAATTTCTGGAATATGGAAGGACACCGGTCTATCATATTTTTCCTCAACGGCATTTCCGGACGGACGCCATCAGTTCCGAAGAAGCCAGAAGACTTTCCGGAAAACCGGTTCTCCTGATCCAGAATGGACCGGGAGGGCGGTTTTATCAAAAACTTCAAAACAACTGTGAAAAGCCGGAGTTTCTGGGGACAATATCGGTTCCGAGACGTTGGTCCCGATCGACGGTCCCTGTCTACCAGGTGGACGTCTACCTGATCGGGGATTTCTGGAGCGGATTTGCCGCTCCTTCCATTTGTGGCAAGATAAAATAAAATCTCTTTTTCCGTCTCATTACCCTTTCACCTTCATTTTCAGGAGACAAAAATGGGTTCATCCAACCCTCGTGCTCTCGTGAGTGTTTCGGACAAGACCGGACTCGAATCCCTGGGACGCCGACTTGCTGCCCTGGATATCGAAATTCTTTCCACGGGCGGAACCGCCCGGTTTCTTCAGGAGAAGGGAATTCCGGTCACCGAGGTATCGGCCGTTACCGGTTTTCCGGAAATGATGGACGGGCGGGTCAAGACCCTTCACCCCATGATTCATGGGGCCCTGCTGGGACTACGGGACAATCCTGAACACCGGAAATCCATGGAAGCACACGGCATTCAGCCGATCGACCTGGTATTCGTCAACCTTTACCCGTTTTCCGAGACGGTCGCCAAACCGGGAGTGACCGTGGAGGAAGCGATCGAACAGATAGATATCGGTGGTCCGTCCATGATCCGCTCGGCGGCCAAAAACCATGAATCCGTGACCGTTGTCACCGATCCCGCGGATTATGACAGGGTTCTCTCCCTTCTGGAAAAGACAAAGAAAACGAATTCTGCCATTCGTCGTGAACTGGCTGTCAAGGCTTTTCGGTCCACCAGCGAGTATGACCGCCTGATTGCCTCTTATTTTGATAGTCTGCAATCCGGATCGACCGATTTGCCGGACCATCTGTCAATCGGACTGGAGAAACAGCAAGAATTGCGCTACGGCGAAAACCCCCATCAGAAAGCCTCCCTCTACCGGTACTCGGGACATCCGGGTGAAGGTGTCGCCGGCGCCAGAAAAATCTGGGGAAAGGAGATGTCCTACAACAACTACCTGGACACGGATGCCGCTTGGAAGCTGGTGGGAGAATTTTCGGAACCGGCCGTCGTGATCGTCAAGCACAACAACCCTTGCGGTGTCTCTCTCGGCGTATCCGTGCTCGACGCTTACCAGAAAGCCCGGGATACGGATCCCGTCTCGTCTTTCGGTGGCGTGGTGGCATCCAACCGGCCCGTGGATCTGGAAGGGGCACAGGAAATGGCGAAAATCTTCCTGGAGGTTGTGGTGGCTCCGGGATTTACGCCTGAAGCACGGGATCTCCTTACGCGGAAAAAAGACATTCGACTGCTGGAAATTTCCGGGGACTCCAAAAATGAAAATCGCTTCGAGATACGGACGATTACGGGAGGGGTTCTTGTGCAGTCTCCCGACCTTACCGTTGCGCCGGAAGAGTCTGCTCTCAGAATCGCAGGGGAAGTCCGGCCCTCTCCGGGGCAGCTCAGGGATGCCATCTTTGCTTTCGCCGTCGGAAAGCACGTGAAGTCCAACGCCATCATCCTGGTCCGGGACGGTATGACGATCGGAATCGGTGCGGGTCAGATGAGCCGCGTGGACTCGGTTCGCCTTTCCGGCATGAAGGCAACCCGCCCTACAAAAGGGGCGGTTCTGGCCTCGGATGCCTTCTTCCCCTTCCGGGACGGAATCGATGAAGCGGCCCGCCTGGGGGTCATCGGCATCATTCAGCCTGGAGGATCGATCAGGGACGAAGAAGTCCTTTCGGCCGCCCGGGAACACGGCATGTTCATGATCCTGACCGGTATCCGTCACTTCCGGCATTAGGAGGAAAAAGCGCATGCCTGTTGCCAGAAAAAGGGTACTCATTGTAGGGTCAGGAGCCCGGGAGCACGCCATGGCCGACGCCATCCGCGCAGATCCGGGGAAGCCGGAAGTCATCGTCACTCCCGGAAACCCGGGGATGGCCGGGGAAGCCCGGATCGTATCTCCATTTCCGGCAAGTCCCAAAGAGGCTTCGGCCTTGATCGCTTCGTTCGAACCGGATCTGGTTGTCATCGGTCCTGAAAAACCGCTGGCAGAAGGTTTGTCCGATGCGCTCCGCGAGAAGGGAATCAAGGTTCTGGGACCCTCAGGGATGGCTGCACGGATCGAATCCTCCAAGCTTTTCGCGAAGGAAAGAATGCTGGAAGCCGGCATTGCGACCGCCGCGTTCCGGGTGGCTGAAAATGCAGAAGAGGCGAGAGATTGTGTCCAGGCCTGGGGATACCCGTCGGTTCTGAAAGCCGATGGACTCGCCCAGGGAAAGGGGGTCTTCGTCCTCCATTCCACGGAGGATCTGGACGATGCGCTGCAGCGGATCTTTGTGCGTAAAGAGCTGGGTGAAGCCCAACAGACCGTGTTTGTCGAAAAGGGGCTATCCGGACCGGAAGTCTCCTTCATCGCCCTGACCGATGGAACGCGATTCGTTCCGTTTCCGGAAGCCCGGGACTACAAAAGGATCCGGGACGGAAACAGGGGGCCCAATACCGGAGGGATGGGCGCCGTGACGCCGCTGGGCGGGTGGTCGCCAAAAGACCAGGAAGATGCCTGTCAGATTATCGACCGGGCATTGTGGGCCATGCGACGCCACGGAACCCCTTTCCAGGGCTTCCTCTATGCGGGACTGATGAAAACGGAAAAAGGACTCAGCGTGCTCGAATTCAATGCCCGTTTCGGAGATCCGGAAGCGCAAGTTCTGATTCCCTCGGCAGGGGAGGGGTTTCTGACACTTCTGGAATCCGCTTCTGCCGGATCGCTTGGAAAAGGTACAAATCTTTTGAAAACTCCGCGCGTGGCAGTGGTGCTGGCATCATCCGGCTATCCGGAAAAGCCCCTTACCGGAGCACCTGTTATGGGACTTGAAGCCGCCCGCAAACAGGGTATGACCCGAATCTACACGGCGGGGGTCGCAGAAAAAGATGGACATCTGGTCTCTTCCGGTGGAAGGGTGCTGTCCGTTGTCGGCTCCGGAAGGAATATCCGCGAAGCACGCGAAGGAGCCTACCGGACGCTCTCCCTTTTGCATCTTGAAGGCGGGCAGTTCCGTCAAGATATCGGCCTTGAGGAAGAATAGGGTTGATCCACTTCCCCCCGTTGACCGACCGGTCGTCCTGGAATGCGCTCAAGGAATTGATCTTGCGTGGAGGCGTTGTCGCACTTCCGGTCGAATACGCCTATGCATTGTCTGAATCACCGGAATACTCTGCGGAGCATACTTTCCGCTATGAGCGCAACCGGAGGCTTTTTGACCTCAAGCTCAGAAATCCTGGAAAGCCGATTCTTTACCTCGCAGGATCCATTGCGGTTGTCCGCCGCTTCGCCAACCTTCCGGAAAACCCCCGTACACGAAAACTTTTGGGGAACTGGCCCGGCTTCCTGACGCTTGTCCTGCCGGCAAAACCTTTGGCCAACCATCTCGGCATGTCGCAAAACGGAGGTGTTGCTTTTCGGGTTCCCGGCCCCCTTTTGCTCCGACAGTTTCTCTGCTATCTCGGAACACCGCTCTCCGGTACCAGCCTGAACCTGTCAGGCAAAAGTCCGCTGGGGAACCCTTCCGAGATCGTCCGGACCTTTCCTTCCCTGGATGGAATCGTTGACGGAGGAACCCTTCCCGGTCATCCCGCTTCTCCTGTGATCAATGTCACAAGAACCCCTCCTGTCGTCATCAGGACGGGTATGCTGAAGCATTGAGGAATAGGCATGTCCCTGTTATCTTCGAACCTTTTTTATGAGGACTGGCAAATCTTCAACGTTTGTTGACACTCCCTGACCTAATTGTTATGATCCGGAACCGTGCAAGCCTGAATTCAGGGCTGGTCAGTCAAACCGACTCAGAAAAATACGAGTCAAAGGAGGTGATTCAAACGATGGAGACTAAAAATCGGTCTTTCAAGACAATGGTGGCAGTGGCATTTGGTGGATTCATGATGGGTATTTCGGCACTGGCACTTCCCGTCTCCGGCGCATTCGCGGATCAGGCTGCCGCACCGGCAGCACCCGCAAAGAAAGCTGCACCGGCAAAGAAAGCCGCCAAGAAACCAATGATGAAGCACATGCGCATGGGCAAGTCCAAACCGTCCATGTTTGTCATGAAGGTACAGAAAGCTCTTATCGCCAAGGGTGCAAAGATCAAGGCTGACGGCTTTTTCGGTCCGATGACCCGCAAGGCCATCATGGCTTTCCAGAAGACCCACAAGCTGAAGGCGACCGGTCATGTTGATGCGGCAACCAAAAAGGCTTTGGGACTTTAATTTGTCCTTTTCGGAAAAAGGGGCCCTGTGGCCCCTTTTTTTTTGCCTGAAATCATGATCCGTATCCAGACCGGCATTCTGAAAGGGATCCAGATCCCCCATGAACCCCGCAAGGGTCTGAGACCTTCGACGCAGAAAATCCGCGAATCGGTGGTCAATATATTAAAATCCAACTGGGCCGGAGCATTTGTGGCAGACTTGTTTGCCGGGACCGGCGCCTACGGCCTGGAAGCCTTTTCGAACGGAGCGGAAAAAATCCTCTGGATCGAAAAAGATAAATATCTGGCTTCCACCCTGGAACATTTTCTTCGGGAACGATTTCCGGACAGGTCCAAAGACTTGTCCGTCCGGAAGGCGGATGTTCTCAAATTTTTGTCATCCTATGCCGGAAAGCCCGCGGATATTCTTATTCTGGATCCACCGTACCGCTACCGCGGCGGACAGGATCTCTTGTCCGGACTTTGGCATAGTGCTATAGTGGGACCCGATACCCTGTTGATTCTTGAGCACCATCACAAGGATCCTTACGTATTTTCCAACGAAGGAAAAGGGGAGTTCAAACTTCTTAAAATGTATGCCTACGGCGAAAGCCACGTGGCCTTGTTCAGACGAATTCTGGCGTGAATAAGAAAAAGGCTGTTTATCCGGGTACATTTGATCCGGTGACATTCGGTCACCTGGACATGCTGAACAGGGCTCTCACGATCTTTGACGAAATCCTGATTGCGGTAGCGGAAAATCCCCGCAAGTCTCCTCTATTCTCGATTGAAGAACGGATAGAACTGATTCGCCAGGTTGCACCAGCTCCCCCGCCGGCTGTGACTGTCGTCGGTTTTCATACCCTTTTGGTCGATTTTGTCCGAAAAAATGACTGCCAGGTGATCCTGCGAGGCGTCCGGGCGGTTTCCGACTTCGACTATGAACTCCGGATGGCGCTGATCAACCAGACCCTTGCCCGGGACATTGAAACTGTTTTTCTCATGCCCAGTGAAAAATACATGTTCATCACCTCCACCATGATCAGGGAGATTTCGGAGCTGGGAGGCGATTTGGCCATGCTGGTTCCTCCAACTGTCGAACTTGCCCTCAAGAAAAAATTTTCCCGGAGCGAAAAGGAATGAACCTACCCCAAAAATTTGCCCTTGCCAATCGCCTGTCCCGACTGAAGCCCTCGCCCACATTGCAGCTGGCGGCCCGGGCCCGGGAGCTTAAGGAACAGGGGGTCGACGTCCTGGATTTTTCAGGTGGAGAACCTGACTTCCGGACACCTGATGAAATCGGGGAGGTCGCGATAAAGGCGATTCGGGACGGTTTCACCAAATATACGGCGGTAGGGGGAATTCCCGAACTCAAAAATGCCATTGTGGCCAAATTTGAGCGGGATCAGAAACTTTCATACACTCCCAAGGATATCGTTGTCTCTTGCGGGGCGAAACATTCCCTTTTCCAGATCTTCCAGGCACTGATCAACCCCGGAGACCAGGTCTTGCTTCCGACGCCAGCTTGGGTATCCTATCCGGACCAGATCTATCTCAACGGAGGGGAACCGGTTTTTGTCCCGTGCCGGGAGGAGGAGGGGTTTCGCCTGAATCCTGAAGCCCTCGAGGCAGCCATCACACCACGCTCCAGAATCCTGGTTCTGAACTCTCCCAATAACCCGACAGGAGCGGTGATCACTCAAAAAGCCCTGGAAGGCATCGGAGAAATCGTCCTGAAGCACGGGCTTCTGGTGATTTCAGACGAGATCTACGAAAAAATTGTCTACGACAATCACAGGGCAACCTCGATCGCAACGCTTGACCCCCGCCTGAAAGACTCGACGATCATTGTCAACGGGGTGTCGAAAACCTATTCGATGACGGGCTGGAGAATCGGGTACGCCGCTGGTCCCCGAGACATTATCCAGGCCATGGACAGCATCCAGAGCCAGACCACATCAAACCCCACATCGATTTCCCAGAAGGCGGCCGCTTTTGCCCTCTCGTCCGGCGACAAATTCTTTGAACCCATGCTCTCTGCCTATGGGAAAAGGCGGGAGAGTGTTGTCGAGTCGCTGAACCAGGTGCACGGGATCAGCTGCAAAAAACCGGATGGTGCCTTTTACGCCTTTCCCAATATTTCCGGATTGCTCGGAAAATCCTACCGGGGGCATCCGTTATTGAATGTCTATGAACTGGCCGAATTCTTTCTTGATGTTGCCAGGGTCACGCTCGTTCCGGGAGCTCCTTTCGGGAACGACCACCATATGCGGATGTCCTTTGCTGCCTCCCTTACGGTTCTCCAGGCCGGCGTCGAACGGATCCAGGAAGCCGTCTCCCGACTGGACTGAAAAAGGGAAAAAATCATCACACCTTGCGACACAACCGGTATGTAGATTACGATAAAAGGGAAAAAGAGCGGGGGACGCCATCCCTCATAACGAATTCAAGGGGGTCTCTCATGCCGATTTATGAGTACCAGTGTGACAAGTGTGTCAAGGTGTATGAAAAAATCCAGAAATTTTCGGATCCCATTTTGACGGTTTGCGAAGTATGCGGAGGACCGGTGACAAAGCTGATGGGAAAACCTGCCCTTCAGTTCAAGGGAAGCGGTTTTTATATCACCGATTACGTCCGGAAGGGAAATTCTTCCGAACCGGCAGCGTCCGGATCCGAAAGCAAAAAAGAGACGGCTGTCCCGGAAACAGCGGCACCCAAAGAACCGTCAACGCCATCTCCGGCCACGGCGTCTTCCGAATCCAAGACAGCCTGATCGGGCTTGAGGCAATTCCCGTTATGTTCAGTCATCCGGCGTGAGGGGGAAGGGCCCCAGATTCTCCCTCGCCGATGACCCCGTCCTTCATGTGTATCACCCTGTCTGAAAGACTTGCCAGACTCAGATTGTGGGTGGCCAGAATCACTGTCATCCCTTCTTCCCGGTTCAGCTCCTTGAGCAGGGCGAAAACCTCCAGGCTGGTATGGGTGTCGAGATTTCCGGTCGGTTCGTCAGCAAGTACCAGCGCCGGTTCCTGAAGGAGAGCCCGGGCAATGGCTACCCTTTGCTGCTCTCCTCCTGACAGTTCTGCAGGGCGATGGTTCATCCGATGCGCAAGTCCCATCCGCTGAAGAAGATAGCGTCCTCGCTGTCGGGTGGCTCCCTCCGGACTTCCCTCGATCCAGGCTGGAACGAGCACATTTTCCAGCGCCGTGAACTCGGGCAGGAGATGGTGAAACTGGAAGATGAATCCGATGGAACGGTTCCGGAAGTTGGCCCGGACACGTTCCGGCTCGGTTTCGAGATTTTTCTCCCCGATCAGGACTGTCCCGGCCGATGACCGGTCGACTGTTCCAAGAATATGCAAAAGGGTGCTTTTGCCCGCCCCCGATTCACCCGTCAGGGCCACCAGTTCGCCCGCGGCAATTTCGAGTGAGATCCCCTTCAGGACAGAAACCTCTCCCGTTCCCATCGGGTAGTTTTTGACGAGATTCCGCGTAACAACAGACATCCCCCGGTTCACTCGTACCTCAGGGACTGGATCGGATCCAGCCGGGCGGCCTTGGAAGAGGGGTAGAGGGTTGCCAGAAAACTGATTCCGATCGCGGAAATGGCCACTGAAAAAATGTCTCGAAACCGGATGATGACAGGGATGTGGCTGACAAAATAGACGTCATTGGGAAGACGGTAGAAATGTTCCAGAAGAAACGTGATGAGATAGCCGATAGGAAGCCCCAGCGAAGTCCCCAGAAGACCGATCAGCAGACCATCGATCATAAAGATCTTCCGGATCTGGCCTTCGGTGGCCCCCATCGTTTTGAGGATGGCGATTTCCTTTCCTTTTTCCATAACGATCATGGTCAGTGTGCTGACAATATTGAATGACGCAACGAGCACGATCAGGACCAGGATGATAAACATGACAGTTTTTTCGAGGAAAAGGGCCGAAAAAAGATTCCGGTTCATCTGCAGCCAGGAGCGGGGCCAATAAGGATACCCCAGACTGGAAGCCATTTCATGGGCTATACGGGAGGCTTGCATGATGTGGGATACCTGGATCTCAAGACCGCTGACCGCCCCTTCCGGTAAGCCCAGAAAGCGGGCGGACTCCCCCAGGGAGAGAAGGGCCAGGGTATTGTCATATTCGTAGAGGCCGGATTTGAAAATGCCGACAACGGCAAAATGGCGAATTTTGGGGATCATCCCGAAGGCAGACATCGTCCCGTTGGGACTGATGACGTCCACCGTGTCACCGATATCGACATTCAGATGGTCGGCGAGATCCTCCCCCAGGATGATTCCCGGCCGGTGCGCACCGGCCGGGCGTAGAAGATCAGATAGCGCGCCGCGAACCATGTAACGATCCAGACGGGTCACCTTTTCCTCCTCCCGGGGAGAAATACCCCGGAGGACGGTTCCGGATACGATCTTTCCCGCCGAAAGCATGGCCTGACCCAGAATGAAAGGGGCCACGTGGAGAACCCCCGGAATCTTCCGGACATCTCTCATGACCTCCTCCGGATGGGTCATCGGCATGCCCCGTCCGTCCGTAAGGACAATATGGGAGTTCACCCCCAGAATCTTGGATCTGAGCTTGTGCTGGAATCCTGTCATGACAGCCAGCGTTGCCATGAGCGCCGCAACTCCCACAGTCACACCACTGACAGATATGATCGTCTGGAGGGAAAGTGCCCCGGAGCGGCGGCTGGAGCGAAGATACCGGAGGGCGATCCTCCACTCGAACCTTCCCGGAATCACAGGGGTCTCATCTGGGGGAACAGCAGAACATCGCGGATGGAGTGCTGGCCGGTCAGCAGCATGACCAGGCGGTCGATCCCGATACCTTCACCGGCGGTGGGGGGAAGACCGATTTCCAGCGCCCGTATATAATCCAGGTCGGGAGGAGGTGCTTCCAGATCCCCGGAATTTCTGGACTCGAGCTGGGACATGAAGCGTCTCAGCTGCTCGTCGGGATCGTTGAGCTCCATGAACCCATTGGCGATTTCCACCCCCGCGACAAAAAGCTCGAACCGGTCGGTGATCTCAGGATCCTGCCGCGAGGAGCGGGCCAGGGGGGAGATGGAACGCGGATACCCTGTCACAAAAGTCGGCTGGATTAGGGTTTTTTCGATCATTTCTTCAAACAGGAGATTCTGCAGATCGGCAGTATAGGGTTTCCCGTTCCTGACAGGGGGGACAGGCAAGCCTTTTTCTTTCACGAGTTTCAGGAGACTGTCTTCCCGGAAAAGGTTGTCTCGGGAAAGGCCGCAGGCCTGTGCGAGGGCATCGAAATAGGAAATCCGTTTGAAGGGTCCGGAAAACTCCAGGAGATCTTCTTCGTAAGGAACGCATGTGCTGCCATGGATTTCCACGGCCAGCCGCCCGAATAAATTTTCGGTCAGGGCCATCAGATCCTCGGGAGAGTGGTAGGCCATATAAAATTCCATCATCGTGAATTCTGGATTGTGACGCGGGCTGAACCCTTCGTTGCGGAAGTTCCGGTTGATCTCGAAGACCTTGTCAAACCCTCCGACGACGAGTCTTTTCAGATAAAGTTCCGGAGCAATACGTAAATAAAGGTCGACATCAAGGGCATTGTGATGGGTGACAAATGGACGTGCCAGCGCTCCGCCAGGGGAGGGATGCATCATAGGGGTCTCCACCTCCATGAACCCTTCCGATTCCATGAAATGACGGATAAAACCCAGAATCCTGGCGCGCTTGAGAAAAACGTCGCGGGACGGGGGGTTGACGATCAGATCAATATAACGCTGGCGGTACCTTTGCTCAATGTCCGTCAGACCGTGCCATTTTTCGGGGAGGGGATGAACCGATTTTCCGAGGAAGGTGACGGAAGAAGCGTCAAGCGTCGGTTCTCCTGTTTTTGTCAGGAAAAATGTGCCATCGACCCCGATATGATCCCCGATATCGGTGGTTTCGGAGATCAGGTCGTATAACTCCTCCCCTACATGGTCTTTTCTGATGTAAACCTGAAAACGTCCGGTAGCATCCTGGAGGGTCGCGAAAAACGCCTTTCCGAACCGGCGCAGGAGGACGATCCGTCCGGCGATTCGGGACTTGATGACAGGGATGTTTTCAGGCAAGGGGTTCAAGGCCGGAATACGGGATCTGAGGGTCTCTATGGATTCCCTGCCGGGAAAGGGTTCTCCATAGGGATCAACACCCGAAGCGATCAGCCTGTCCCTTTTCTGGCGACGGACACGCTCCTGTTCAGAATACTCCCCCGTCAGGGGCTGGCCGTTCTTGTCCTCTGGCACATTGCTCTCTTGGATTAGATGGATTGAGGGGACATCTGCCGGAGTTCTTCCGGCCTGAAGACCCCTTTTTCGGTAATGATCGCCGTGATGAACTCGCCAGGGGTGACGTCAAACGCGGGGTTATAGACCGATACCCCTTCCGGGGCGATGCGGACATCCGGGCCGATGTGCGTGATTTCCCGGGAAGAACGTTCTTCGATCGGTATAGACGATCCCGAAGCCATGGAAAAGTCGATGGTCGAAAAGGGAGCCGCCACGTAAAACGGAATGCCGTGGGCCCTGGCCAGGACGGCCAAAGCGTAGGTTCCGATCTTGTTGGCCACATCCCCGTTAGCGGTGACCCGGTCTGCCCCGACGATAACAGCATCGATCTTTTTCTTGGCCATCAGGGAGGCTCCCATACCGTCCGTGATCAGTGTAGTCGGGATGCCGTCCTCGACCAGTTCGTAGGCTGTCAGCCTTGCCCCCTGAAGGTAGGGTCTGGTTTCGTCCGCATAAACCCTGATGGATTTTCCCGCGTTGATCGCTGCCCGGATGACCCCGAGCGCGGTACCGAAACCACCGGTTGCCAGGGCACCCGCGTTGCAATGCGTCAGGACCGTCGCACTTTCGGGAAGAAGCGCCTGGCCATGTTCGCCCATCTTCCTGTTCATCCGGATATCTTCATCCTTGATGGTCTGGGCTTCACGAAAAAGGGTTTCCGTCATTGCGGAGGAATCATTCCCGGAGTGATTTTTCCAGAGGGATCGCATTCGTTCGATAGCCCAGAACAGATTCACGGCTGTCGGGCGCGTGGATCCCAGAAGACGGGAGACTTCTTCCATGTGTTTCTGGTAAGAAATACCCGAGGCGGAGTTAAAGGACTGGGAACCCAGGGCAACGCCGAATGCGGCCGAAATTCCAATGGCCGGAGCGCCACGGACCACCATATCGCGAATCGCCACCGCCATATCGTCTGCGTTCCGGCATACCATGAATTCGGTCCGCATAGGGAGCAAACGTTGGTCCAGGATGTGAACTACATGCAGATTTTCGGGATTTTGAACCCATCGGACGGCATCAATCATGGCGGTGATTGTAATCGCATCCTTTCCCGAGGGTCAAGACACTCTCTCTTCCACCAGGAAGATCTGGAAGAAAAAGCGGTCGCCTTATTCAGGTGGTGGGAAATGCTATCAGCCGACCGGGTCGGCCAGTTTGGGATCTTGGTTTCGGAAAACCGGGATCTGATGAGAGAGATGGTTCGGGAAGCCCTTCAAAGTTTTCTTGAAACGGAAATGACGGAATTTCCGGGAGCTTCTTTAACGGGCACTTCGCGCCGTACCTTGGTCTGGCGCCTAGGCAACACGACAGCGAAGGCAAAACAGGCTTCTGGGGATCTCCAAACGAGGAGACACCTATTTGCGCACCCTCCTGATCCATGGGGGGGGACGGGCGATGGTGCGCTCCGTCGTGAAAATTGCCGCTGCAGGCAAAAAGCCCACGGAACACAATGCCTGGATCCTCTCCCTGTAAAACGGCGGGGATACAACCGGACGGCGGTGGCGAACAAGAACGCACGGCTCCTGTGGGCGCTCCTGACCAAGGAGGAAGCGGTGTATTCCCCGGCGGGTCCTGCGCTCCGGAAAACCGCCTGATCCGGCAGAGAGGACGACATAAAAGATCACACAAAGGAAACGAAAGAATCATCGGCAAAACTCGGACGAAAGGAACGGCTGACAGACTCCCACCACCAGAATGCATAGAGGGGACATCCCCGGATGACGGACCGGTCGAACCGGCGCTTCCAGAACCTGTTATTTGCAATGGTTCTTGATGAAGCCGTCTTTTTGATCAGGAGGAAGCGCGCGGAACTTCATTGAGGCCCGGAAGGCCCATGACCTTCCACTCAGAGGCCGGAGTTATGATTGCAGCGATCGTCCTCAAAACGGGAAAAACCTCTTGCAACCGGGGGAGGGACCATATATGCAAGATTGACGAACAGAATCCCTGAATCATCGTCCAGTCACAAGATCAATTCATTGAATCAGAAGGAAAAACGGCGGGAATCCGGATATATATCTGCTCGAACAGGGCAAGGACATGACCCTGGCAGACTAGATTTCCTCAAACAGCATTTCCAACGCCTCAATGGTACAACCGACAGACCACGCCTGAAGAGGGCATCCTCTGGGATAATGAGGAGGATCTCCGTCAAAGATTTCACTCACATAGCCCAGTCCGGCTTCCGAAAGATGATCCCGGATCCCTTCAAACAGGGACAGGTCTGATTGTCGGTTGTCGGATAGACGTGATATCGCCATGACATAATGGCCAAGAAGCCAGGCCCACACGGTACCCTGATGATAGGCGGCGTCCCGGTTGTGGGGAGAACCGGCATATACTCCCCTGTAACGGGGATCTTGGGGGGAGAGGGAACGGAGTCCAAAAGGTGTGAGAAGATGATTGTTGACCGCAACGACGACCGATCTGGCCTCCTGCACGGAAAGAAGTTTCCCTGCGAGTGAAACGGCCAATATCTGGTTGGGACGGACGGCATCCTTCTCTTCTGGATCTCCCTCCAGGACATCCTGAAGCCCTTCCCCCCCGGGACGCAGAAACTTCCGGAATCCGGTCCGGGTTTTTTCCTTTTCTTTCCGGAACATTGCCCCGTCTTCCCGGAGTCTCCCGGCGATCCAGATCATCGCTTCCAGAGCATTAAACCAGAGGGCAGAAAGCTCAACCGGTTTGCCATATCGGGGCGTCACCGGCTTTCCCTCCACCCGAGCGTCCATCCATGTCAAGGGTTCTTCGGTCTTGCCGATCCGGACCAGCCCGTCCGTGGGATCGACCCCGATGCCGAAGGCGGTTCCATCCAGATAGGCCCGGACGATAGAGGACAATGCGGGAAAAAGAATCCGGAGGGTGGCATAGTCCCGTGTGGCTACTCCATACAGGTGACAGGCTCTCAGATACCATAACGAGGCATCTGCGGTGTTGTATTTGGCATTTGAGCCATCTTCCGGAAAATAGTTGGGCAGGAGGCCGTCTTTGAGTGTTTCTGAAAAAAAGAGCAGGACGGACCGGGCTTCATCCCAGCGTCCGGTCGCCAGGAAAAGTCCTGGGAATGAAATCATCGTGTCCCGCCCCCAATCGCCAAACCAGGGGTACCCCGCGATAACGGTTTTTCCCGCAACGCCACCGGAGGTCGGTCGGTCTACGACAAAAGTATCCGCCGCCAGGATCAGGGTGTTGACCCAATCCGGGGCGTTTTTCCAAAAAGGGCGACGACTTCTGGCCATTTTGAGAAGCGCTTGTTCTCGGTCCAGAAAGGCATGGCGGGAGGATTCCGGAAAATCTTCTCCCAAAAGCCCACCTTCGCCTTTATCGGAACCCTGTCGAAAAAGAATGGCAATCTCCTTTCCGGGCAGAAGGGGGAGACTGCCGGAAAGACCCAATGAGTGATTTTCCCAGTCTCCGAGTCCCCGTTCCCGTTCCCGGGGATAAAAAAAGTTTCGATAGGTTTCCGGGGAAACCCACAGAACCCCGGAGGTGACCTGCATGGATGCAGACAAGCCGCCGGCTGCCAGACGGGCAGCCTTCCCTTCCACCGTCGCTGTCAACGCGGGTGGATCTCCCTGGACAATCTGGTGGTGATCACGGCAGTTGAAGAAAAGGTGAATCCTGAGTTGAACGGGGCGGGGGGAATCCACGACACAGGAGAGGACGCAGGCGTTGTATGGGCGGTCATACCAGATGCGCACCGACAGGGTCCGGTCTTTCCAGCGATAACACCACACGGGAAGACGTCCCTCCAGCGAAAAGGAGAAAAGGGAAGAAAGGCAAATAGGTCCCCAGGAATCGTCCCTCCAGTGATCGGAGGTCAGAGGGATTCGGTCTTCACCGTCTTCAATCCAGCCGTCCCACTTGACCCAGAACAGCGTCCTTCCGACGGGAGGAGATGTCGCCAGTATCGCCAGGCCATGATACCCGCGGGACAGCGAGTGCAGGATGGTTCCGGAGAGATAGCCCCCATTGCCCATTCCCATCCACCATTCCCTGGACTCCCCATAAGCCGGATCCCGGAACGACGTGACGCCGAAACCGACATGTCTTGGAAGCAATGGAAGAGCATCCACCAGAAACCCTCAATCCGTTTTTTTCGGACACACCCCGCAGGCGCAAAAACAGGGGGCAGGGGGGACCGGAATTTCGGCCGGGATCTCCGACAACAAGCTGGCAAGAGCTTCGATGAATGATGGCCGGACATTGAGGGAAGGGGCCCGCAGAAAATGTCTGTATCCGAGTTCCCGAGACATCTGCTGGTAAAGGATATCCATTTCATAGAGAGTTTCCTGATGATCCGATACGAAACTGACCGGTACCATCACCAGATTCCGGACGTTTTCCCCCGCCAGTCGGCTCAGTTCGGCCCGTGTTTCCGGGCCGAGCCATTTGAGAGGACCCACTCGGCTCTGGTAAGCGAGATGATATTCGATAGACCGGTCAGGATGAAGGGCATAAATCCGTTTCATGACCGCCTCAACCGTTGTCCTGGTGTCCTGTTCGTAAGGATCCTTCTCCCGCGTAACCAGAAATTCGGGAATGCCGTGGGCGGAAAACAGGATGTGGACGGGTTCGTCCGCAGGTGTCTTCCGGATCGATTCTCCGATGGTCTCTGCCAGAGCCTCGATATAAGGAGGATGGGACGGCCAGGCGGGTATGCTTCGGACCGGGATGGATGAAGCAAGACTGTTTCGCTCCGCCAGAGCTTCCCGGAAGGAAGAGCCCGTTGTCGTAATGGATCGTTGGGGATAAAGAGGGAGAAAAACCAGTTCATCGACCCCTTCGGACAGCAACTCCCGGATGGCATCCCCTGCACGTGGAGGGGCATACCGCATCGCGACGCGGACTTTCCAGCGATTGGCTCCATTTCCGGAGTTCATCCTGATTTCGAGAAGATTGGCCTGCTCTTCCGTGATTTTCCTTAATGGCGACCCGCCCCCAATTTGCCGGTAGTACTCCCGGCTCTTGGGGGCACGCCTCCGGGCAATGATCCGCGCAATCAGGGGCTGAAGAATCCGGGGCACCCGGAATATGTCCGGATCGGAAAATAGATTCAGAAGAAATGGATAGACATCGTCCAGGGATTCGGGACCTCCCAGGTTGAAGAGGAGGACGCCGGTTGTCTTTGTCTTCGCATCGGAAGAGGAATGTTCCTGTGCCATCAAATCTCCTTCAGGACCGGTTCAAAAGCAGGAATAATGATACCGAAACAGAAAAGACAATCATATTGGCAAACCAGGCGCTGATCCAGGGCAGAAGCACCCCCCCCTTTCCCAGGGCCAGTCCCAGGGAATAAATGGTCCAGTAAGCCATGGACAGGAGGAGGCTGATCCCGAACCCCTTGGCAATACCAACCTGTCGGCCTTCCCGGATTCCGAAAGGAATCGCCATCAGAACCATCAGGAAGGATGCGATAGGAAAAGCAACCATCGCGTCCCGTGTCACCTCATACTTTTCCCGTGGGAGACCGCTTTTTTTTAACAGAGAGATATATCGGTCCAGTTCCGGATAGGACAGATGCGTCATGCGGGTTTTTTCGAAGGTGAAATCCACAGGCCGTCGGGTCAGGTCTGTTCCCATTTCCCTAAAGAAAGAGATTGACAGTGACCCGTCAGGACTGAAAAGAATCCGCTTTCCGTTTTGCAGTTTCCAGCCTCCGCTTCGGTAGACAAGAGTGGACGCTTCGACCTGCCAGCGCAGGTGAAATGTACGGTCCAGATGATACAGGACAACCTGGTCAAGAACGCTTCCCCCGTCCCGTATTGCCCTGGCACCATAAATATCCCGGTTTCCGTGTCGGAACCAGACATTGTCCAGTTCGAAAGTAACCTTTCCTGTGCGGCCCTGATCAATCCGGATGTCCTTGATGTAATCGGTCATCTGATAGGCGTGGGGAACGACCTGATAGTTCATCGCCAATTCCATTCCGGAAATCAAAATGCCTAGCGCCAGAAAAGGCTTGGTAGCCTTGACCAGACTGATCCCGGCAGCCCGAATGGCGGTCAGTTCCTGATTTTTGGAAAAAATCCCCAGGGTCAGAAGGGTGGCCAGAAGGCCCGACATGGGAAGAACCCGGAAGCTGACCTCGATCGAGCGGTAGAAAAAATATTCTCCGATCAGGGGTATGGAAGCATGATGGCCGAGAAAGTCCTTGATTTTCTCAACAGAATCGATCACCCCATAGATTGCCTCAAGGGAGATGAAGCACAGGAGAAATATCTTGAAAAGTTCCGCCGCGATATAACGGGTCAGTATCTTCACGGTCGGGAAGCTTGCCGCCTGAACGGCCAGGAGAATGCCGGAAGGGAGACAGAGATTTCCTTGAAAACCATGATCAGAAGGACAATCATCAAGGAGCCCAGTGCCAGGTCCGGCACAAGGGAAGCCAGAAAAGGTTTCATCAACCGTCGCGCCACCATCAGATCATCCACCGTGTTTAAAATGTAGAAAAAAATCACGGAAGCTGTCGCAAATACAAACCCCGCGAGTTTCCCCGATCGTTTGGCATAGATGCCAAAGGGTATTCCCAGAAAGGCAAAGATCAGGCAGGAAAAGGGATAGGTGTAATTTTTATAACGGTCTTCGAGCTCCCTGAGCAACGAAGTATCCGGTTTCGGTGATTGGGCAATTTTCTGTTTCAGACGTGCGATCGACAATGGCCCTGCATTCGATCCTGCCCCTGTTTTTCCGAAGATCGTCAGGTCGTATGATGCAAACTGGACAAACTGTTGGGCCGGGCCTCCCTGGAGAAGCGTTCCCGATCGGAGCTGGATGCGAATTCCCGGCCGGTCTTTCCTTTCGTTCATCAGGGAACCTTCCTGCGCCATGATGACGGTGGCGGGATCCGCTCCCTTCCCCTTCTGGTAGATAAAGACGCCCTCCATTTTGGAAAACGTCGGCATCCGGTCCACATAGATGACAAAACGGTCCATGAAGTTGTTGAACACCTGGGGCTTGATCCCCAGAGAGAGCTTTTTCTTCAGAACGGTGGAAATCATTTCCTGAAGGGACATTCCCTGGGTTTCCTGGGCCTTGAGGGACATATAGAAGCTCCCGAGAAATCCCAGGAAGGCAAATAAAACGAGGGGCCAGAGGAGACGCGACAGGCCGATTCCGGAGGCCTTCAGAGCGGTAATCTCGCCGTCGGAAGCGAACCGGTTGAATGTTGCGGTCGAGGCTGCGAGGACGGAAACGGGAATGATCATTGTCAGGAATTGTGGAAATATCATCATGATCAGACGGAGAACGGTCGGAATGGATAATCCCTTGTTCACCAGAAGGTTCATGATCATCAGGGTCTGTTGGGTCAGGATCAGGACGACAAGTACCAGGAGCCCGATGACAAATGGGGGGAGAAGCTCGATAAAGAGGTACCTGTGAATGATTTTCACAGCGTCATCCCTGTGCCGGTTCCTGACATTCAGACATTCGGGGAGAGTCTCCCCCGCAAACCTGTTCGGGAAGCCTGGGTAATCCTGACCGGTACAAGATCTCCCGGGAGAGGAGGAGCGGAAGGTGCATCGACGTGAGCGCGGACGGTCTGGAATTGAGGGGTGCGTCCGATGGCTGTGGAGGTTTCCTCATCCCATTTTTCGACAAGAATCTCTACCTCTTGGCCAACCAGTTTCCCGTTCCTGGCTTCCGCCTGTTTTTCGACAAGTTTCTGGAGACGTTCCAGACGTTCGACGGATACTTCCCGCGAAGGGGTATCTGTCCACGCATGGGCGGGTGTCGATGGCCGGGGGGAGTATATGAAAGAAAATGCGCCATCAAAACAGAATTCCTCGACGGCTTCCATTGTTTGCCGGAAATCCTCTTCCGTTTCCGTACAAAAGCCCACGATCAGATCGGTCGTCAGGGCAACCCCGGAAATATTCGCCCTGACCTTTGTGACCCATCTCCTGTAGGTCTCAAGCGTATACCCCCTCTGCATCTTTTCCAGGATCCTGTCCGAACCGGACTGGACAGGGAGGTGAAGATGGGGCATGACCTTGGCGGAGGATGCCATGACCTCGATCAAGTCGTCTGACATGTCATTGGGGTGGGATGTGGTAAACCGGATACGGTGCAACCCGGAAATCTCGGAAAGCCAGAGCAGGAGTTCCGGGAATGAGGCGCCGGAAGCGTCTCCCTTATGACCATACCCGTTGACGTTCTGGCCCAGCAGGGTGATTTCCCGGTATCCGAGGGTAACAAGCTCTTCGGCTTCCTGAAAGATATCACGGGCCGGACGGCTTCGTTCCGCACCTCTTGTGGACGGAACCACGCAATAGGCACAAGACTTGTCGCAACCTTCCTGTATTGTGACGAAAGCGGTGATGCCCGGCGGCCGAAGGGCCGGTGGTGTCGTCATGTCCGGGGATGGCCAGAGCGTTCCATCGACGCGCTGGTGGTCTCGGGAAACCTTGCCGAGCAGAGGGATCAGGTTCCGGATTTGGGAAGGGCCAAGAATCAGGTCGACATCGGGCACGAGACGGAAGATTTCCCCCCCTTCCCGCTGGGCCATGCATCCGGTAACAGCCAGAACCGAATCCGGACCATCCTTTCGGACCTGCCGGATCCGTCCCAGGTCTGAGAGGGCCTTCTGGTCGGCCTTGTCCCGTATGGTGCAGGTGTTGACCAGGATGATGTCGGCCATTCCCGGTTCTGAAACGGGCCTTGCTCCCTCTTCCGAAAGAAGGCCTGCCATTCTCTCCGAGTCGTGCACGTTCATCTGGCATCCGAAGGTCTTGATGTAAAACGTCTTCCCGTCCAGAGAAGGAAGGGGAGTGCCGGACAGGGATACACCAGAACCTGTGATATTGTTTGCTTCCTTCATTCTTTTTCCCTTTTCTGTTCCTGATCTTCCAGATCGTCGAGCAACCGGGAGAAGCGGACCTCAAAAACATCCGCCCAAAAGGCCCGTTCCGATAAAGGCCGGGATCTTATTCCCAGCATTTTCACCAATGATTCATCATCCGTACATATTTTGAGGAGACTGACGAAGGCGTCCGGATCAAGTTTCAGGTAACGCAATACTTCCCAATCCATTCCGCAGGGAAACTCATAATCCCCGAGACGACCTTCCAGGGAAGCCCTCCCCTTGTCGATCATTCTTCCAAGCCACGGAAGGCCTTCCAGACGAAGTCGTCCATCCCTGGGACGAAAACCCATTTCCGGTCGACCCGTTTTTATTTCAGCACCTGGACCGTCATGTGCCACTGGTAAATGTCCCAGGAACGGAGCTTGTCAAAGCCGGCGGTCAGCAGGTCATCGTAGAGGTCAACATCGGTGACACGTTCTTCCAGTGGCGGACCGAAGGGTGTTTCGGTTTTTTTCCAGTCGACGATGAAAAGGCTGCCACCGGGAGAAAGAAGTCGCAGAATCTCTTCGAGTGTTTGCTTCCTGTCCGCCAGTTCATGGTAGACATTGACCATCCACATCAACCCAATTGAACCTGCGGGGATCGGCAAGGGGAAGTTTGTTCCCAAAATGGGGATGATGACCTCTTTTCCGAATCTTTTGATGCTGCGATCCTTCAAAAGTTCAAGCATTTCTGGCTGGATATCGACACCATAGAAAGGATCCGAGCCTCCAAAACGTTCATACACCGGCAGGGCGAAATATCCGGTCCCAATACCAAAATCAAGGAAACCCTGTCCTTCCAAGGGGTGCATGATATCAATCAGAAGTTTTGGGTTCTGGAATTCCTCTCTGGCAGGATCCTCGAGGCGATCGACCATTCGTGGATTAAATACATGTGCCAAATAAGACTCTCCTCGATGATGTCCTGTAAGTCAGGAGACACTGGTTCATTATCGGAATTTCAGGGAACATTCTGTCCCCATTTTTGTTCCTTACATCCGGGAATACAGCTGCCACCGGGAGTCACTACCGAGGGGAGGTGATCCCTGAGCAGAAGAAAGATAAACCAGCATATCAGATTGCTGGAGCGGGGTGTCTTCGGATAGTTCAACAGAGCGCACACCCCTGTATGCAAGAAGGGGAATGAAGCCCGGGGGAAGAAGCTGTTGCCTGATTTCCGCGACAGAAAGTCCAAGTAACGGTGAATGCTCCTGGACCCAGTGTGTCTTGACTTCCACTTTCCGGGCGGAAAGCTCGGTAGCCAGATTGTTCAACAGCCAGACAATACCGGTTTCTTCCAGAACCTGGGCTTCTGTCCGAAGCTTGTTCTCAAGTTTTTCAAGACTTCCGATTCTCTTGTACAAACTCCTGACCCGGTCAGACTGCCTGATCTGCTCCGGCCAGTCGGCTGAGGTCGGGATCCCGGATCCGGCCGCTTCTTCTCCCAGGAGTTCCAGCAGATGTTCTTTGCGCGATTCGACGCGGCTTCTTTTAAGCCGTGTACGGATGAGTTCAATCCGGGGACGGACAAGGTCTCCAATCCGGGAAAAGATATCACGGACAAGCGTCCATTGCTCGGATACGAAGAAACGGAGACTCCGGTACCCAATCGAAAGGCGCAAGGGGCAAACTCCTTTTTGCTAGGCTTTAACCAAGGTATATTATCAAACCCTTTCATCCAAGTCATTGGGAGCCATTTTGCCGGGATAAACCTTAGTTTCCGTTAAAGCAAAGAGTCTGGCATTCCTTTTCCTCCTCCTGACGGTAGTGCAGAACTCCAGGAAATTCATGTATGGTGGAGGAGGTCGCGTCTATGCAAGGAATCTGCCCTTGAAAATATCGTTTGCACAGGAGGCCACTGGAATGGCTTTGAAACGTCAGACATTTATCCGACTGCTTCCAAAGACAGTTCTTTTGTTGCTGGGTATTTTCGTTCTTCCGGCTGAAGCCCACAGCATTGGTAAAGCAAGGATTATGGAAGGCAAAGAGATTTATATAAAAAACTGTGCCATCTGTCATGGTGCCACCGGTCAGGGGGATGGAGCCGGGGCCAAACACCTGACTCCTCCGCCGCCGGATTTTGGCAGAACCCGATTCTGGGCAGGAAAGTCCGACTCCTACCTTTACCACATCATTTCAAACGGTCTGGAAACAATGCCATCATGGTCTGAAAAACTGACTCCCAGACAGATTTCGGATGTCCTGCACTATATTCGCACCTTTCCGGATCACCCTCCGGGTTCCGTCAAAACACCATCCCGCTGATACGTTCATTCTGAAGGCCTTAAGATCCCGGATTGTCAAAACCATTCAATCGCCCAATTGTAATTGCGGGGAGATTGAAAGGATGCCTGTCATTCTGAGATAATCAGACGATACCCTGTCCATGGATCGCAAATAGTCGTTATTGGTGCCAATGAAAGAGCTTCCATGACAGACAGGATTGCCCGTCTTCAGTTTTGAGGAGATTATGGAATTCAAGCGCATCAACCAGCTTCCGCCCTATGTTTTCAATATTGTCAATGAAATGAAGGTTAACTTCCGGCGGCGGGGGGAAGACATTATCGATCTCGGAATGGGGAACCCTGACCTTCCGACACCTCCTCCCATTGTCGAAAAACTTGTCGAGGCAGCCAGAAACCCCCGTAATCACAGGTACTCTGCCTCCAGGGGACTTCCAAAACTTCGTGAGGCGATCTGTTCTTGGTATATGAGGCATTATGGCGTTTCCCTTAATCCCGAAAACGAGGCTGTCGTCACGATCGGATCCAAGGAGGGAATTGCTCACCTGGCCCTCGCCACGATCGACAGGGGGGACAAGGTTCTTGTTCCGAATCCGACCTATCCGATTCACGCTTTCAGTTTCGCACTGGCGGGTGCGGATGTCTGTGATTTTCCCATGCACCCGGACAGAAACGGCTGGGATGATTTTCAGGAATCCCTGGACCGAATGGGCGGTTATCCGAAGGCGGTCCTGATATGCTATCCCCATAACCCGACGACGCTCACTGTAGAAGACGGATTTTTTGAAAAACTTGTGGCTCTGGCTCACGAACGCGGATTTTTTGTCATCCACGACCTCGCCTATGCAGATATCACCTTTGGTGGATACAAGGCACCCAGTTTTCTTGCCGTTCCGGGCGCAAGAGATGTTGGAGCAGAGTTTTTCACACTTTCCAAATCCTACAATATGCCGGGATGGCGTGTTGGCTTTTTGGTTGGCAACAGGGAAATTGTCGGTGCGCTGACACGCCTCAAGAGCTACCTTGATTACGGAATGTTCCAGCCTATCCAGATCGCAAGCATCCTGGCGCTCAATCAGCTCGACGCTGTACCGGGTCAGATCGCTTCAGTATATGAAAAGCGCTGCAAGGTCCTCGTGGAAGGTCTCAACAGGGGAGGCTGGGCCGTCACTATGCCGAAAGGATCGATGTTTCTCTGGGCGAGAATTCCCATGTCTCACAGACATATCGGCTCACTTGAGTTTTCCAAGCTACTGATGTCCGAAGCGCAAGTCGGTGTTTCTCCGGGAATCGGCTTCGGGTCCGAGGGAGATTCCTATGTCCGGTTTGCACTGGTCGAAAATGAGAACAGGATCCGACAGGCGACCATGAACATCAAACGCTTCCTGGCCCGGACCGAACGGATGGAAATGGGAGGTATCGGATGAGAAGTCGATTATCAAGCATTCTCCCTCTTCTGGCGGTTTTTGTTTACTTCTTGACCACTGCAGGAAATGCCTTGGCCTGGAGCTGGAAGTTGGGTGATTCTCAGGAAAACATTCTGGCAGTTTTCCATAAGGGAGATCCCGGGCTGACACCTCGGGAAGGTGCCTCAACCGCTTTGCCTTGCGGGATCTACACGGATTTTGATGCGCATCCGGAAGACCGCTACCTGTTTTTCTCACCGTTTCAGCTCTCCAACGGGAAGTACACTCCGGAATTCCAGTTCGAGTTCAGGAAGAACCGTCTGTTGGCGGTTCTGGTGACAGCGCCTTATATGGGTACCGGCGAGAAACCATATTGGACATTGAACGACATCCTTCCAGCGGAGCTCCGGGGAGTTTCTCCTCGTGTGATCCATTCCCGAGAACTGAAAGACAAGAAGGGTATCCAGCTCCCCCATGATTCCGTCTTGATCTGGGACTACCGCGACAAGGAACTTCAGGTCCTTGTCTTCAATCTTCCGTCATCGAAAAACGTTGACTGGGGATCCGTTCCGGTTGCCGCCTACTTCCGGGCATACCGGAATGTCTTGCTGGATGAAGGGAAAACCATACCATTGCCTCTGAAGAACCCGTTTATGCAGTGATAACTCCGATTATCCGGCCGTACATCCATAAAGTGGCGAGAAGGACTTTTGACCGGGCCGTCCAGCCACAATCCATTCCGTAATCATGATAATCGTGTAGAGGAGCTATGATTCCCCCCAATTCTGAAAAACCTGTTGTGCTTGGCCTGATCGGCTTCGGCACGGTGGGAAAGGGTTTTGTCCGCCTCCTCAGGAAAGAAACGGAACTGTTGGGAAGACGACTCGGTTTTCCGTTGATGTTGAAGACGGTGGTTGACAGGAACATCAAGGAAAAGGATTCACCCCTTCTGGCAGGGGTGACCCTGGGCCATGACCCGGCAATGGTCATAAACGATCCTGAGATCCAGATTGTCATAGAACTGATCGGCGGAATTGAACCGGCCAGAACCCTCCTTCTCGAAGCCATTCGGAAAAACAAGTCGGTCGTGACCGCGAACAAGGCTCTTCTGGCCCTTCACGGAGAGGAACTTTTTCAGGCCGTACACGCTCATCGGACGGATTTCGCGTTCGAAGGATCCGTCGGAGGAGGGATCCCCATCCTCCGTTCCCTCCGGGAAGGAATCGGAGGGAACAGGATCCAGTCGCTCAAGGGGATCATCAACGGAACCTGCAATTACATTCTGACCCGGATGACCTATGAACGGCATGATTTTGAGACCGTTCTCCGGGAAGCCCAGACACTGGGATATGCGGAAGCCGATCCGTCATTCGATATCGACGGTATTGATGCAGCGCACAAGCTGGCCATCCTGGGCACACTCTCCTTCGGTTCTCCGATCGCCTTTGGTGACATTCCCGTGGAAGGCATCCGGAAGGTCCAGACGGTGGACATCGAGTTTGGCCGGGAGCTTGGCTATGTTCTCAAACTTCTCGGAATCGCCAAGGACAACGGTTCAACGATTGACCTTCGGGTTCATCCCGCATTTCTTCCGGAGGACTCCGTATTGGCAGAGGTCGACGGTGTGTTCAATGCCGTAGAGGTATACGGAGAAACTCTGGGACCTGCTCTTTTTTACGGTAGGGGAGCCGGATCCGACCCAACAGCGACCGCTGTCATGGGCGACGTGATGGAATTGGCCAGAGCGATTCATACCGGATGCTTCCACCAGGTTCCCCCGCTCGGTTTTGCCTGGAACGCCCGGATTCCCAAGCCCATCACCGGCCTTTCAGGCATCCGGAGCGAATACTATCTGAGATTTATGGCGCACGATGAACCTGGAACCCTCTCCTACCTTTCCGGCGTACTCGGGGAACATGATATCAGCATAGAATCTGTTATCCAGAAAGGGAGGATGAAAGGTGGGAGCGTTCCTGTCGTCATTCTGACCCACATGGCTCCGGAGTCAAGTGTGCGCGCAGCCCTGAACACTATCGACCAGTCTGTCCATGTAACGGAACCGACGGTCCTGATCCGCGTGGAAGGAAATTCAGAACAATGAGACACGACTGGCCCGGAATCATCCAGTTTTACAGGGACCTCCTTCCCATACTTCCACAGACCGATCCGGTCACACTCGGGGAAGGAGGAACCCCCCTTGTTCCTCTCGAACGGATTCCCGTAAAACTCGGGTCAGGTATTCGACTTTTCGCCAAGATCGAAGGCCAGAATCCCACCGGAAGCTTCAAGGATCGCGGGATGACCCTGGCTGTTACCAAAGCCCGGGAACGAGGGGCAAAGGCATTGATTTGCGCTTCGACAGGAAATACCTCCGCCTCTGCTGCAGCGTATGGGGCACGCGCCGGGCTCAAAGTCTATGTGGTGATTCCGGAAGGAAAGATTGCCAAAGGGAAACTCGCGCAGGCCGTCATTCATGATGCGGTTGTCATCCAGATTCAGGGTCTTTTCGATGAAGCGCTGCAGGTGGTAAGGGATATTTCGGAAACACATCCCGTCGCACTGGTCAATTCGGTCAACCCCGATCGACTGGAAGGTCAGAAAACGGTCGCTTTCGAAATCTGTGACATCCTGGGTCACGAGCCCAACTATCATTTTTTGCCTGTAGGAAACGCCGGCAATATTACGGCCAGCTGGATGGGCTACAGGGAATACAAGATGGCAGGAAAACTGCGAGATCTTCCGCGAATGGTGGGTGTACAGGCAGATGGAGCCGCCCCGATCGTCCGGGGATATGTCATCGAAAAACCGGAGACGATTGCTTCGGCTATCCGGATCGGGAATCCGGCGTCCTGGCAAGGTGCCCTCAAAGCGGCTTCAGAATCCAAGGGGGACATCATCGCCTTGACGGATGAGAAAATTCTCGAGGCTTACTGGATGCTTGCGAGGGAGGAAGGGGTGTTTTGCGAGCCGGCATCGGCTGCCTCTCTGGCCGGAGTCATCGAGTTCGCCCGAACGGGTCGATTCCAGGGCGGAGAAATTGTTGTCTGCACCCTGACAGGTCATGGACTCAAGGACCCTGAGACGGCCCTTTCGACACCTCATTCCGAAATCCGGGTACCTCCAGGAAAAGAGGCCGTTCTGCGGGTTCTCGGTTTTTAACCCGGGACGACCCATGAACAATCCGGAATGAAGGCTCAGCTCATTTTTATCCTGGATGGTCTGGGAGAGCCGCAATCTCCGTCAACCATGGAACGTTCGGCCACACCTTTTCTGGATCGCCTGGCCCATCGGGGCGAGATGGGTCAGATCGACCTCGGATGGTCCCAAGAGGATCCGACCTCAGAAAAAGGCATTCTGCGATTATGCGGGAATCGAGAGCTTGCGGAAGTCTATTCACGCGCCCTTCTTCTCTATGCTGCCCGGATAGAGGAAGGGCCGTTGCCGGAAGAGGAGAGGTGGGTCTGGCTGTTGAACCCCGCGTCTGTCAGGCACAATCGTCTTGAGTCGTACGTCGAAGATGGACCGGTGGACAATTTCTGGAGGAACTTTCTGGAAAATGCCGCTACCCTTCCACACCAGTTTGAATATCTTCCCGTTTCGGGTGCCAACGGTCACATCCTCCGCCTTCTGGCAACCCATCCCGTAGACGGGCACTCTCCGGGTCTGGCTGCTGCGCCCCAATCCGGTGCAAGAGTTCCATCCGTCGGACTGGTAGCCTCCCTCCTGGAGGAGGCTTCCTCTTTTATTTTGAAGGGCGGAACCTTTAATTGCGTGTGGCCCTGGGGAATGGGAAAATGGGATTCACAGCGTATGCTCCTGCCGGAGAAAACGACTAAGAAGTGGATGATAGCCGGTGCACCTCTTTCAAGGGCCCTCGGAAAAGTCATGGGTTGGATGACTCCCCTCATTCCAGAGGCGACCGGCGATGTCGACACATCCATCGAAGCCAAGGGAAAAGCTCTCACGGATGCATTGGACAGGGAGGAAACAACCCATGTCGTTTGCCACCTTGAAGGCTTCGACCTTTCCAGCCACCGCAAGAACATACGCGAGAAGATCGGTTTTCTGGAGAAATTTGACCGGGTGATGGGGCCTGTGATCCTTGATTGCCTTGAAAGAAAACGAGTGGAAGGCGTCTGGTTGACGTGTGATCACCTGAGCTCTCCCCGGACGGGAAACCATGAAAAAGGTCCCGTTCCCTTTTTACATCTTTTTCCCGGAGGATTGATTCCGTCGGATATCAGGGATCGGGAGAAGTGGACAGAGAAAAGGTCGGCATCTGGCCCACTCCATTCAACCAGCAGCTGGAAAACAGCCTTGGGATTTTAAAAGAAGGGTGAACACCAAGATATGTCTTTGATAGTCCAGAAATTTGGTGGCACGTCCGTCGGATCCATCGAACGGATCCGTAATGTGGCGAAAATCATCCGGTCAACGACGGAAAAAGGCGACAGGGTTGTCGCTGTTGTCTCCGCCATGAGCGGAGAAACCGATCGCCTCCTCAATATGGCGCATGAACTCTCCCCGGAACCTCCCGAACGCGAAATGGACATGCTGCTGTCTTCCGGGGAAAGGGTAACAAGTGCCCTTTTGGCGATTGCCCTGAACGACATGAACCTTCCGGCCCAATCCATGACCGGCAGACAGGTCGGAATCCGTACTGACAGTGTTCATACGAAGGCCCGGATTGCCAGTATCTCAGCCGAACGTCTCGTTGAAACACTGGAAAAAGGAATGATTCCGATCGTTGCGGGCTTTCAGGGCATTTCTGCGGAAGAAAATGTCACGACCCTCGGGCGTGGCGGGTCCGACACCACTGCTGTGGGTCTGGCTGTCGCAATCAAGGCCGACCGTTGTGATATCTATACTGACGTAACGGGAGTTTTCACGGCAGACCCGAATCTGGTTCCTGGTGCGAGGAAACTCGACCAGATATCCTACGAGGAAATGCTGGAACTGGCTTCTCTCGGAGCCAAGGTTCTCCAGACCCGATCGGTGGAGTTTGCCATGAAATACAAGATGCCCGTAAGGGTTCGATCGACCTTCTCTCCTGAAGATTGCGGCACGCTCGTTACAGTGGAGGAAAAGAGGATGGAGCACATCGTCGTTTCAGGCATTACCCTGGACAAGAACCAGGCCAAGATCACAGTCCAGGATGTTCCGGACAAACCGGGCCTCGCAGCCCGACTCTTTGATACCATTTCAAACCACTCCATTGTGGTGGACATGATTGTCCAGAACGTCGGGCAGGACGGGCTGACAGACATCTCGTTCACCGTTCCCCGTTCGGATGCCAGGAAAGCGCAGAGGCTGGGCAAAGAGGTCGCAGCATCAATCGGAGCCGGAGAAGTCCGGGTCAAAGAAGATATCGTCAAAATCTCGATTGTCGGTGTCGGAATGCGTTCCCATTCAGGTGTCGCCGCCCGCATGTTTTCCTCACTGGCGAGAGAAGGGATCAACATCCTGATGATCTCCACCTCGGAGATCAAGATCTCCTGCCTGATAGACGAGAAATATTCAGAATTATCCGTCCGCGCCCTGCATACTGAATTCCAGCCGGAAACACGGGGAGCCACCCATGAATGATCATCCGTCGAGATATTCCTCATCCGAGGGGACGCCGGTACATGTCGCGATATATGACACGACCCTCCGGGATGGGAGCCAGTCCGAGGATGTCCAGTTTACGATGGAAGACAAAATCCGTGTTGCCGAACATCTCGATCGTCTCGGGATTGATTACATCGAGGGAGGATGGCCTGGTGCCAATCCGAAAGATATCGAATTTTTCCGGAAGGTTCGCGAAGTTCCCCTTGCCCACAGTCGAATTTCCGCCTTTGGCAGCACCCGGAAAGCGACGAACCGGACTTCGTCCGATCCCGTCCTCCGGGCGCTTCTTGATGCAGAAACGCCCGTCGTGACAATTTTCGGAAAATCCTGGTCCCTTCATGTCGAGGATATCCTGGGGATTTCCAAGGAAACGAATCTCGAGATGATTCGGGAAAGTTGCGATTTTCTTAAACAGTCTGGTCGAGAAGTGGTCTATGACGCGGAACACTTCTTCGACGGATTCCGGGAAAACCCCTCTTTTGCCCTGGAAACCCTGAAGGCGGCGGAAATGGGCGGGGCAGACTGGATCGTCCTGTGTGACACAAACGGTGGTTCAATGCCTTGGGAAGTCAGTCTGGCGATCGGAGAGGCCCGAAAAATCCTTCGGGTTCCTCTCGGAATTCACGCCCACAATGACAGCGAACTGGCTGTCGCAAACTCACTGACCGCTGTGAAGGCCGGCGCGACCCAGGTCCATGGCACGATCAACGGAATCGGGGAACGCTGCGGCAATGCCAACCTGATCTCGGTCATTGCCGACCTCGCCTTGAAACTGGACATTCCCGTCACTCCATCCCGGGAACTGTCCCGACTCCGGGAGGTGGCATCATTCATATTTGAGGTGCAGAATCGCTCCTTGCCAAAGAACCAGCCCTTTGTGGGTGATTCGGCTTTTGCCCACAAGGCGGGTGTCCATGTCCATGCAATCCGGAAAAATCGCCGGGCCTACGAACATATTCTTCCGGAGGCCGTTGGCAACACCCAGCGCATCCTCCTGTCAGAACATTCCGGAAAAAGCAACCTTGTCGAAAAGGCAAAGGAATACGGAATCCCCCTTGACGGTGAAAGCCCGGAAACCCAGAAACTTCTCTCGGTCCTCAAGACGCTGGAACACGAAGGGTACCAATTCGAAGGGGCCGAAGCCTCGTTCGAGCTACTCATGCGGTCGGCTTCCAGCGATTTTATCCCCTATTTTGATGTGGATTTCTTTCATGTCCTCATGGAGCAGAAAGGCCAGTCGGAGGAAGGCCTCTCCGAAGCCACCATTCGCATCCGGGTAGGAAAACGTTTTGAACACACTGCTGCCCTTGGGAACGGTCCTGTCAACGCCCTCGACAACGCTCTCCGAAAAGCCCTGGTAACCTTCTATCCTGTTGTCGATTCGATCTCGCTTCTTGACTACAAGGTTCGGGTCTTGTCAGGCGCCCATGGAACGGCTTCCCGCGTTCGGGTCCTGATTGAATCCTCTATGGACGCGAGAAAATGGGGGACAGTCGGCGTCTCGGAAAACGTGATCGCGGCCAGCCTTCTGGCGCTGAAGGACAGCATCGACTTTGGACTCCTGAAATCGGGAATCAAGCCCTGTGGGTAACACGCTGATCCATCCGACCGCTATTATCGATCCCGATGTGGAACTGGGAGCGAACGTCACGATCGGTCCTTATTGCGTTCTCAGGGGACCTTCCCGGATCGGGGACCGAACGACGCTGTTCGAAAGAGTTTCGATTGCCCCTGGCGTCTCAATGGGCAAAGACAACCGCATCCATATGGGTGCCGTCATCGGGCACGAACCCCAGGACAGGGCTTTTCAGGGTTCTGTCACAACGACGCGCATCGGAGATGGAAATGAGATTCGGGAGTATGTCACGATCCACCGTGCGACGAAAGAAGGGACGGAGACACGAATCGGAGACAAGAACCTCTTCATGGCCCAGTCTCATGTGGCACACAATTGCCAGATAGGCAATCAGGTGATCATGGCAAACGGAGCGCTTCTCGCCGGACATGTCGTCGTGGAGGATCAGGTCTTCCTCTCCGGAGCCGTCCTGATTCACCAGTTTGTCCGGATCGGGCGGCTAGCCCTGTTGCGGGGAGGGGCCCGGACAAGCCGTGACGTCCCGCCATTCTGCATTATTGACGGAACACATACTGTTCGCACCCTGAACCGGATCGGGCTTCGGAGGGCCGGGTACACCTCCGGAGAAATTTCTGAACTTCGCGGATATTTTCGAAAAATCTTCCTTTTGAACCGTTCCCTGGACAGGAATCTTGTCAGCCAGATCGCATCAGACAGCCCGGAGCTGGTCCGTGAGTTGGCCCGCTTTATTCTGGAAAGCAAGCGGGGCGTTTGTCATTCAAGGTTATTCATTGACAAAAATGCAGGCAGTGAATATGATTGAGAAAATTCGGGGGACGGTGGAATATTATGAAAAGACTCGACATTGTCCAGCGCGTTCTGAACAAGCCTGCAAATGCCCGGTACACGGCAAAGTTTATCGGACAGGTCTTTGACGAGATCCTCGAAGAAATATCTTCGACCCTTGAAAATGGCGAGGACGTCAAGATAACGGGGCTCGGAACCTTTATCGTCAGAAAGATCAATGATCGGCCCGGGCGCAACCCCAAAACGGGAGAGCCGGTTATGATACCCGCCCACCATACTGTTCTTTTTCATCCTTCCCGTTCATTGGTAAAAGACTCCGGGAAGACTGAAAAAAAATAGCAGGGGTGGATTGACAGATGGACCGTCATCAATCCGGCGTCACCTTCACCCAGAAATACCGGATCGGTGAAGCCTGCCGGATTCTTGGGATTACCCCGGCTACCTTGCGCCATTGGGAAAAAGTCTTCCCTTTGCTGTCACCCAAGAAGACCCGAGGGGGACAGCGGGAGTATTCGGAGGAAGACCTTCGTTTTCTGGGACGTGTGATAGAATTGACCCGGGTGGAAGGTCGTTCCCTGAAAGGCTCCCGTGCCATACTCGAAGGTGTGAACCTGCCTGAAAGCCCCCAATGGGTAGGAGAAACCCTGGTTGACCTCCGCAAGGCCATCCAGTTAATGGATGAAACAGATTCCGAGATCGGGGCGTAGCGCAGCCCGGTAGCGCACTCCCTTGGGGTGGGAGTGGTCGAAGGTTCAAATCCTTTCGCCCCGACCAGTCTTTTGATCTTCATGGTGCTGACCCGGGACCGATGCGGACAGGTCTTTTCGCACGCGGGAGGCCGGGCCTTCAGATCCTTCTGGGAGTTCCTTGATCAGACCCCTGATACTGGTTTCAAATGACGACGGAATTTCCTCCGAAGGGATCCGTGTCCTCGAAGAGGCCGTTTCCTCCCTGGGGGATGTTTATGTCGTCGCGCCGGATCAGGAACGCTCCGCCGCTTCGCACGCGCTCACGATCCACAAACCTCTCCGGATTACACAGAAGGATGCGCGTCACTTCGCCCTGAACGGAACCCCCACAGATTGCATCAATTTCGCCTTGTATGTCATTCTTCCCCGAAAACCGGACCTGATCGTATCCGGCATCAATCACGGCAGCAACCTGGCGGACGACGTCACTTATTCGGGTACCGTATCCGCCGCATTCGAAGGGTCCATACTGGGAACTCCCTCCATTGCCTTTTCCCTCCAGGTACCGGAAGAACCTCACAGGACCGCGCATTTTGACACGGCAATGATCTACGCAAGGAAAATTGCCCAGTCCCACCTCTCTTCCCCTCTGGAATTCTCTGTCCTTCTTTCCGTCAATATCCCGGACTTGCCACCGGAAGATGTCAGAGGAATACGGGTCACACGGCTGGGAAAACGCCTTATCAACGAAACAAATATTATCCGCAAGGAAGATCCCCGCGGTCGCCCCTATTACTGGATTGGAATGGGTCCGAAAGACTATGAGCCGGACGAAAGCTCGGATCTTCATGCCATTGACCATGGATTTGTCTCGGTGACCCCCCTCCATCTGGACCTGACACACTACCCTTCGCTCTCCCGTTTGCGAAAATGGGAGGAAGGGCCTGCTCCCATCAAGGCGGGATCCAAACCTGAATGAACCGGGATCCGGAAAAGGAAGAGAAGGATCGATTTCTGGAAACCCTGCTGAACGAACACCCGGGGATTTCACCCCGGCTGTTGGCGGGGGTCATCCGGTTGCCCAGAGCACCTTTTTTCCGGAACTCTTCACAAGAGTCCCTCTTTGGCAGCAACAGGCCTACCGGATGGGGGAAACGGGTCTCCCCATCCCTGAAAGAAACGATTCTTATTCTGGACGAGGCGGAAATCCGGACTGGAGAGAAAGTTGCCATCTGGCAGCTGACAGATCTCTATTTTCTGCTTCTGCTCCTCGAGTTGACCACCAGGGTTGTGATCGTGGAAGAAGAACCGGAAATCCGGAAAGCTATCCACCAATCCGTCGGGGAGCTGGGTCACGCCTATATTCCTGTCCTCTCGTCCTTGGCGGAGCTTGAAAACATTTCTGGAACACTTTCCCGCCTGATCCTGGTTTCCGAGCCTTCCGCTTTTCCGGAAGAAGGGCGGGTGAAAGGCGTTCTCAAGACAATATTCCGAAGCTGGGCTCTGAAAACCATCCCGTCTGGAGGGTGCATTGAACATTAAAAATCAGGACGAAAGTCCTGTCGGGTTTCCTCCGGTACCCGTCTTCAAAAATACGCTGACACAGAAGACCGAAGCCCTTCTCCCCCATACCCCAGGGATGGTGACCATGTATGTATGCGGTGTGACTGTCTATGACGACTGTCACCTCGGGCATGCCCGGAGCCAGACCGTCTTCGATCTCCTTCACCGCCTCCTCGCTTATCTTGGGTACAGGGTCCGCTATGTCAGGAACATCACGGACATTGACGACAAAATCATACGGAAAGCCCAGGAGACCGGTCGGACGATATCCGAAATTACTTCGATCTATATTGAATCGTTTCACCGCGACATGCACAGACTGGGCGTACTCTCCCCGGAAAAGGAACCTCGGGCCACAGAATACCTGGATCCGATGATCCGGTTGGTAGGGACCCTGCTGGAAAAGGGGTACGCCTACCGAAAGGGGAATGATGTCTATTTCCGCGTCCGGAAGTATCCGCGGTACGGTGAACTTTCCCATCAAAGGATCGATGAGCTTCGTTCGGGAGCCCGCGTGGCAGCGGATGAGGACAAGGAAGATCCGCTGGATTTCGCTCTCTGGAAGGGGTCAAAACCGGGAGAGCCATCCTATCCAGCGTTTTTCGGGGATGGAAGACCCGGCTGGCATATCGAGTGCTCCGCGATGTCCCTGACCGAACTCGGTGAAACGATCGACATCCATGGGGGCGGAATGGACCTGATGTTTCCGCATCACGAAAACGAACGCGCCCAAAGCGAATCGGCCACAGGCAAGAGATTTGTGGGCATCTGGGTCCACAATGGCTTCGTCACACTCAACGAAGAGAAAATGTCGAAATCCCTCGGAAACATCTTCCGGATCCGGACATTTTTCGAAACCTCCCCGTTTCCGGAAGAAGTTACCAGGGAATGGTTACGGACATTTCTGCTATCAACCCACTATGCCTCTCCGGTCGATTTGACGGAAGACAATCTTGCCCACACAAAAAACGGCCTGGACAGTCTTTATCTCTTCAAATCACTCCTGGAAGCCAGAAAAGGAGAGTCTTTGGCGGGACCCATGACACGGGAATTTATCTCGGCTCTGGCCCGGGACATGGATACTCCTGTGGCCTTCCGCCTTTTGCACCAAACCAAAAACCTCCTGAACCCCGCCCTTTCAGCAGGTGACACACCTCCCGACTTTCAGCTGGCGGATGCAAGAGCGCTCTTTGCCGCCGCCGGACAAATCCTGGGAGTGTTGACCCTCCCGCCTTCCAGCTGGATTTACGGAAAAGGCGACCAGCCTTTCCGTGAGGAAACGCTCGCACCGGACGAAGTGGACCGGCTGGTCATGGAAAGAGAAAAAGCCCGTCGCGAAAAAAACTTTTCTCTTGCGGACACCATCCGCGAAAGATTGAAAAAAGCCGGTTTCCTGCTCGAAGACAACCCCGGAGGATTGCCACGAATCCGGAAAATATAGAGCCTCCGACCGGAATAGGGGGTCTGCATGCTGTCCTTGAGCTCTTGAGAAGCCAGCCTCGCCTGATTTCCCGTCTCTATCTGAAGGATGATCCCCGACCGGATACCCGCCGGCAGGAAATCTTGAAGAGAGCCCGGGAGAGAGGGATTCCCGTTGACTTCGTTCCCCGGCTGGCATTGGACAGAATGGCTCCGGACCTTGTGCATCAGGGAGTGTATGCGGCTCTCGAACCATTGCCACTGCTCGAGCTCGGAGATTTTCTGGACAGCCATCCGGATCTGCCTTCTCCCCTGGTTGCCGTCGATGGGGTCCAGGACCCCCGAAATCTCGGTGCTCTTCTTCGGACATGCGACGCGGCTGGGGTCAAGGGGGTGATCCTCCCCAAGAGGCGTGTCGCTCCGCTCTCCCCCGTCTGTGCAAAAACCTCCTCCGGCGCCCTTTTTACCCTCCCCCTGATCAGAGTGGGCAACCTGTCCCAGACACTGATCGCACTCAGGAAGACGGGTTATGGGGTGGCTGCCCTCGCTCTCGGAGGGAATACCGCCTATCGGAATCCCTTTCCCCACCCCCTCATCGTTGTGGTGGGAGAAGAGGAAAAAGGGGTGTCCCGACCCGTTCTGCACCAATCCGACTGGATCGTCTCCCTTCCGATGCATGGTCAGGTCGCCTCACTCAACCTGTCGGTTGCGCTGGGGATTTTCCTGTATGCACAGCATCCTGAAAATACCCAAACGCCGTTCCCCCGTTAAAAAAGCAGATCGGATATACACCGCCTTTCTGAAAAAGTTGGTTCGACGCAAAACCTTGTGTATCATTAAACAATGACAATCGACCGTTGCCCCATGCGTCAAGCAGACCGGCTTACCTCAACAGGATGACAATGACAGACCGGAATCGGAAGTTTCCCATCATTTTTCAACGGTTCATACAGAAGCTGGTACTTCTTCTCTTTCTCTTTTTGCTTTCAGGCACCCTGCCAGAAGGGCGGCTCGACACGGCCCGTGCCGCCGTTCTGGATATCCCCGGATCCGGACTTCTCCAGAAAATGGGCTTCATCGTTTTCGACGACCGGGAACGGGCACCCGAAATCCAGGCACCGGTGGTATCCGGGAAACCCGTCGATCTGGCTTCCTTCAGGGGAGAGTGGGTTCTTTTGAATTTCTGGGCGACATGGTGCGTTCCCTGCAGAACCGAAATCCCCACGTTGGTGAGGCTGGCGAACCACATGACCGGACGCAAATTTGTGCTGATCAGCGTGGCGATGGACCATGATCCTGCAAAAATCCGGGAATTCCTCCGTAAAATGCCGGTCGATTATCCAGTTCTGCTGGGCCGGAAGGGGAGGGTGGACGAACGTTATGTCGGCATGGGGCTTCCCCAAACTTACCTGATCGATCCGAGCGGATACCTCGTCGGAAAAGCTGCCGGATCCAGGGACTGGTCTGGATCGGTTGCTTACAGGCTGTTTGACTCCCTCCCGGATTCGAAGGCAACCGATCCTGCCATAGCACCTGGATCTGCCCCGAAGGATCCGTCATGAGAAAACTGAAGCTGGCCCTCGCCCAGACAAATCCGACTGTCGGTGATATTCCCGGCAACCTCAACCATATCAAGGACATGATCGGACAGGCCCGCTCGGAACACGCGGATGTGGTCGTCTTTCCTGAACTGGCCCTGACCGGATATCCTCCCGAGGATCTGCTCCTCAAGCCTTCGTTTATCGACAGGAATCTCAGGGCACTTGAGGAACTGGTGGGGTTTGCCCCCGACCTTCTTGTCATGGTGGGGTTTGTCGACCGGAGGGACGATATCTACAACTCTGCGGCAGTTCTTTATGGCGGCAAGATTCAGGGGATATACCACAAGCAGTACCTTCCGAATTATGGCGTTTTCGATGAAAACCGGTATTTCCAGGAAGGCATGGAGTCGCCCGTCATCGAGTTTCGTTCAATCCGCCTGGGAATCAACATCTGTGAAGATATCTGGTACCCGAAGGGACCTCTTTATACCCAGACGGTGGTCGGGGATGCCGAATGCGTCCTGAATCTTTCCGCCTCACCCTTTCACGCAGGGAAGCGTGAAGTCCGGGAAAGCATGCTTTGTACCCGGGCGGTCGACAGTGCATGTTATATCGCCTATGTCAACATGGTAGGTGGACAGGACGAGCTCGTCTTCGATGGACAAAGCCTGGTCATCAGCCCCGAAGGAACGATCGAAAGCCGGGGGAAAGCCTTTCAGGAGGATCTTATCATCACCGAAATCGATCTCGACCATGTGTTTCGTGTTCGTCTCCACGATCCCCGCCGTCGAAAGGACAAGTTGAGTCAATCCCTGGACAAGCCCCAATGGAACCAGGATGACGTTCTGGTAACCTGGAAAATCGAGGAATCCGGAAGAACCAGGACTTCTGGCACGCACCGCACGGAAAAAAAGACGCTTGTCAAAAGTGCCTTTTCCCCTCCGCTTGACCGGCTGGCAGAAATCTATGAGGCACTGGTCACAGGGGTGCGGGATTATGTGAGAAAAAATCATTTCCGCGACGTCCTGATCGGTCTGTCCGGGGGTATCGACTCCACTCTTGTGGCCGCTATCGCCGCCGACGCCCTCGGACCCGAACAGGTTCATGGCCTTTTCATGCCCTCCATGTTTACCTCCCAGGAAAGCTACGAGGATGTCCTGAAACTTTCAGGAACGCTCAAGATTTCCGTTGAAACGATTCCGATCGGTGGTTCCTTCGAACAATTTCTTCAGATCCTCGCACCCCTCTTTCAGGATCGTCCCCGGGACACCACCGAGGAAAATCTGCAGTCCCGCATTCGGGGGCTTCTCCTGATGGCCCTCTCCAACAAGTTCCACTGGCTGGTCCTGACGACCGGAAACAAGAGCGAAATGAGCGTCGGATACCAGACGCTTTATGGGGACATGGCCGGCGGGTTTTCGGTTCTCAAGGATGTGCCGAAAACCCTGGTGTATGATCTTGCTGACTACCTGAACTCCCAGAGGGCAGACATCATTCCCAAACGGATCATCGAGAAAGCGCCGACTGCGGAGTTGCGTCCGAACCAGAAAGACGTTGACTCCCTTCCTCCGTATGAGATTCTCGACCCGATCATGGAGGCCTATGTGGAGGACGATCAGGGGTTTGAGGAAATCATCGGCAAAGGGTTCGACCCTGCGACGGTCTCCAAGGTCCTCACGTTGATCGACAGGAGCGAATACAAGCGGCGCCAGTCCCCTCCAGGAATCAAGCTGACCATGAGAGCTTTCGGGAAGGACTGGAGGGTCCCGATTACAAACCGGTTCAAGGAAGTCTGACATTGAGCCGGTCCCCTCTTTACGAGGCCGGCTCTGACAAGGAGTTTCCATTGCCCACGATCAGTATTGAAGAAGCCATCGACCGTATCAGGAATGGGCGCATGATCATCCTGACTGACGACGAAGATCGGGAAAACGAAGGTGATTTTGTGATCGCCGGCCAGTTTGCGACCCCGGAGGCCATCAATTTCATGGCCAAGTTCGGGCGGGGTCTGATATGTGTGACCATGGGCGCAGACAAGGCCGAGTCTCTCAGACTGGAACCGATGACCCCCGTCAACGAAGCTTCGTTCGGAACCGATTTCACGATCTCGGTTGACGCCCGGGACGGTATTTCCACCGGCATTTCCGCCTTTGATCGCGCTCATACTATCCAGACAATTGTCCGTCCGGACGCCAAACCGACCGATCTCGTCCGGCCTGGCCATATCTTTCCTATCCGGGCGAAGGAAGGTGGGGTCCTGAAACGGGCTGGCCAGACGGAGGGTTCGGTCGACCTTGCCATTCTGGCAGGAATCATACCGATTGGTGTCATCTGCGAAATTCTGAACGAAGATGGATCCATGGCCAGATTTCCGGACCTGGAAAAAGTCTCCCTCGAACATGACATTCCCATTGCCACCATCCGTGACCTGATCGCCTACCGGATGAAAGAGGAAAAACTTGTCCAGAAAGTGGCTGAAGCCGACCTCCCCACGGAATTCGGGGATTTCCGTGCGGTGGTCTTTGAGGACAAGGTCGAGCAGGGTCCCCACATCGCCCTGGTGAAAGGAACGATCGATCCGTCCAAACCGGTTCTCGTCCGGGTCCATTCAAGCTGCCTGACCGGAGACGTCTTCCATTCCCACCGGTGTGACTGTGGCCCCCAGCTCCGGGAAGCCATGCGGATGATTGAAAAGGAGGGGAGCGGAATTGTCCTCTACATGAACCAGGAAGGTCGTGGAATCGGACTCGCCAACAAGATCAAGGCCTATAGCCTTCAGGATCAGGGGTACGATACGGTGGAAGCCAATCTCAAGCTGGGATTCAAGGATGATTTGCGCGATTACGGGATTGGGGCCCAGATTCTCTGTCAGCTGGGCGCACGGAAACTCCGGCTTATGACAAACAACCCCCGGAAGATCGTGGGACTGACAGGATATGGGCTTGAAATGGTCGACCGGGTTCCGGTCGAAATCACTCCGGAAGACAAGAACCGCCGCTATCTCAAAACCAAGAAAGACAAGCTCGGGCATCTGCTCAGCAAGATCTGAAGAGGGAAGGAACCCCGTGGAAATCAGAACGCTCAACCTTCCGTTACCCCCTTTGCCCTGGAAAGCCCTGGTGATCGCAAGCGAATTCAACGCGATCGTCACCGACAGGCTTCTCTCCGGATGTCTCGACGGGTTTCGGGAATCTCCGCTCCTCCCTGAAAAGGTTGACATTGTCCGTGTCCCGGGGGCCATGGAAATCCCGTCCACCCTGTCTGTCCTGCTTCCACGAAACGAATACGACGTGGCCGTCGTGATCGGTTGCGTGATTCGGGGGGACACGGGACATTACGAAGCGGTCGTTGACGGTGTAACCTCCGGGACCATACGGCAAAGCCAGAACCATGGAAAGCCGGTCATTTTCGGTGTATTGACCGTCGAAACCCTCCAGCAGGCACTGGACAGGGTCGGCGGAAAAGCCGGCCACAAGGGGAGAGAAGCGGGGGAAGCTGCCTACAGGATGGCCCAGCTTTTCCTGGACTGGAGCCGGAGAAAATCACCGTGAACGCACCCCTGGTTTCCCGAAAGGGAAAAGCGCGAGAGCACCGTTTCGGAAGCCCCTTTCACAAGGCCCGCATTGAAGTCCTTCAGTCCCTTTTCGCCGGAGAATACCTTCCGGGGGGACCTCCTCCGTTTTCCCTGACCTCTGCCTTGCCCAGCCAGGCACTCCTGTTCAGGGACAGGCTCAAGGAAGGAGTCATGCGGAACAAGGAAGAGATCGACCGGACAATTACCCGGTTTTCTGTTGACTGGAGCATTGAACGGATGGGACGTATCGACCGGAATATCCTGCGCATGGGAATCTGCGAACTTCTCCATGAACCCGATATCCCTTTTCGTGTCACCATAGACGAGTCACTCGAACTTGCCCATCAATTTTCCGAACCAGAAGCGATTCGCTTTATCAACGGGATCCTTCACCAGGTCGGAATACACATGAATCCCGAAAAAGTTGGCAGGGAAGGCCTCCAGGAGAGCGAAATCCCGGACAGGAAAGAGCGCCCGTGAAGACCCTTCGCCAGACTGACGCACTGTTGTTACGCGATCTTCCCTCCCTTCCACCCGGTGAAGGGGATCTGTTTGATGTCAATCCTCATTTCAGGATCTTTCTGATCGACCGGACAATCAAAACGCTGAACGGAATCCTGGGCTGGGTGGATCTCTGGTATTCGGGAATGCTCACACGGGCGCTCGCGCCTTTTTTAAGAGGAGAGAAGACAACGCCGGACTCCCTTCTGTTCGTTCCTGTCGAGCCTCCCCTCCATAAAGGATTTTTGCTCGTCCACCGGGAATCTCTTGGAGAAACTCCCAAAATCGCCCTGCAAACGATGATGGTCAATCTTGGGGTCGACCGGGCAGTTCTCGACGGAACCCTGTTATCCTGTGATATCTCACCAGAAGAATGCGCCGATTCGGAGAGCATTGGACAGGACAAGGAAAAATCACTCATATTCCTGTCGGATCCGGGTGACCTTCCTTCCTCCTGCATACTGCGCACATCCACAACGGCCGGCGGGATTCGTCTTCCTTCCCCTGCGGAAGCAAAAGGCGTTTAAGTGGCCCCATCTTTTCCGGAACACAAAGGAGCCTTCCCTCTATGATTGACCGCTACGCACGAAAGGAAATGAGCGCGCTGTTCGAACCGGAGCACCGCCTGAAACTCTGGCTTGATGTTGAAAAAGCCGCCACAAGGGCCCTGATGGAAAAAGGCGCGATTGATGCCGCGGCTGCCCGTATATTCCTGGATTCGACCCCGGTGATCAATACCCGCCGAATGGCTGAAATCGAAGAGGAAACACGACACGATGTCATCGCATTCCTGACAATGGTCTCCGAACAGCTGCCTTCCCCTGCCAGGGCCATCCTTCATTTCGGAATGACAAGCCAGGATCTGGTCGATACCGCCCAGAGCCTTTTCCTGCTGGAAGCGATCGACCTTCTTTCCAGGGGGCTGGACCGCTTTTCAGGGATTCTTCGTACCCAGGCACTGAAACACCGAAACACACTGACGGTGGGTCGTTCCCACGGGGTCCATGGCGAACCGATCGTATTTGGAGTGAAGTTTCTGGCGTGGTTTGCTGAATTCCGGCGGCATGAAGAACGTCTGCGCCATGTCCGGGAAACCATGCGGGTGGGAAAGATGTCGGGCGCGATGGGAACTGCTGTGCATATCGACCCGTCCACCGAGGAGGTGATCCTGTTTTCTTTGGGACTTAAACCCGAAGAGATGGCGACACAGGTTGTATCCCGCGATCGTCACGCCGAACTGGTTTCAACGCTGGCACTGATCGGGGCGAGTCTCGAAAAAATTGCCGTGGAGATCCGCCACCTTCAGCGAACGGAGGTGCGCGAGGTCGAGGAACCGTTCTCCCCGGGGCAGAAAGGTTCCTCGGCAATGCCTCACAAGAGGAACCCTGTCGGAGCCGAAAACATTTCAGGACTCTCCCGCCTCCTGCGCGCCTATGCCCAGGCGGCTTTTGAGAACGTTGCCCTCTGGCACGAAAGGGACATCAGCCATTCGTCAGTCGAGCGGGTGATTCTACCGGATGCTTTTATCTTGCTGGATTATATGATTGACCGGATGGGAGGCATTCTCGCGGACCTGGTCGTCTATCCTGAACAGATGAAAAAGAATCTCGACCTGACCGGGGGGCTCGTGTATTCCCAGTCTGTCCTGCTCGCGCTTGTCCGTACCGGAATTGCCCGTGAGACGGCTTACCGGATTGTACAGGACGCGGCGATGCAGACGTGGAAAGGGGAAGGACACCTGAAGGAAACACTGGGCAGACACCCGGATCTCCCGCATTCCGTGGATTCCCGTTTATGGGAATCGGCATTCTCGCCGGAACCGTTCATGAAAAACATCGATGCCCTTTATCAGCGCGTTTTGGGAACAGACGGGTCGGCATAAAGGGTCACACGATCAACATTCCCGACCCTGGTGCACTGAAAGGAGATTTCTTGGAAGAACGGAAAATTTACGAAGGAAAGGCCAAGATCCTGTTCGACAGGGGAGATCCCCGGACGCTGGTCCAGCACTTCAAGGACGACGCAACGGCATTCAATGCCCAGAAAAAAGGGAGCATTCCGCACAAGGGGGCGATCAACTGCCAGATTTCCGCCCACCTTTTCAAATACCTTGAAGGAAAGAACATCCGGACACATTTTCTGGATCGGCCGACGTCGGTGGACATGACCATCCGGAGGCTTACGATGATCCCTCTGGAAGTGGTCATGAGAAACCAGGTGGCCGGCTCATTGTCCAAAAGACTGGGACTTCCGGAAGGTACTTCCTTGCCTCGACCTGTTCTGGAATGGTACTACAAAAGGGACGACCTGGGGGATCCGCTTGTCAACGGGGATCATATCGGCATTCTGGGCCTGGCCTCGACAGATACCCTGTCAACGGTCGAACAGATTTCGCGAAAAACCAACGATATCCTGAGGGGAATGATGGCATCAAAAGGAATCATCCTCGTCGACATGAAACTGGAGTTTGGCCTCGACGCCGAAAACAACGTTATCCTGGGAGATGAAATCAGCCCGGACACCTGCCGGTTCTGGGACGAAAAGACCGGGGAAAAGATGGACAAGGATCGTTTCCGGCGCGATCTGGGACAGATCGAAGAACATTATCTGGCATTATTCAGGAGGGTTGTCGAACATGATCCGGAATTCTGAAAGCCAGCCCCGTCTGGTGAAAATCACCATCCTCGTCCGGGTTCGCCCTGGAATACTCGATCCCCAGGGGCAGGCTGTCCAGCAGGTTTTGCACGACATGGGGGAAAATGACGTGCAGGAAGTCCGAATCGGAAAGATGATCGAAATCACTATGCCTGAAAGCGCTTCGATATCCGAACGGGTCCATTCCTGGTGCAAGGATTTCCTTTCCAATCCTCTGGTGGAATCCTTCGAGGTCCAGAATATCGAACCGTTGACGCATCCCTCCGTGAGCGTGTGATGGCCCGGAGAAAGCCGCCCCGCTTTTTCCTTTCCCGGATCTTCTTCTTCCTGGCGTCGGTGACTCTCTCCGCCTCTCTCCTCTTTCTTTTCCTGATGCTGTCCGCAGAAACCCAGTCCCTGCAAAGGGCCCGCTCAGCAGATATCGCTGCCATCAGCTCCCTGGGCTCCCTGATGACATCCAGAAACCCCGAACGCGTTCCGGACCGTATGAAGACCCTTTCGAAGATGATGGGGGTTCATATTGTCATCCTGGGCCCGGAAGGGAAGCCGGCATGGAGGAATACCCTTCTGTTGAGAAAGCTCCAGTCCTTTACACGGGTTCCGGACGATTGGCTCAAGGCCCCGCACGGTCCTTTCGTTTTTTCCTGGCCTCCACCGGGGGTTCCTCCGGATCTGGCCCAGGAAATTTCACGGATGGCCGCTCGCAAAGGGGATCACCATCTGCTTACAGACCGGCAAGGGATTCCGACGCCTCTTCAGACCAAAGGCGGGATCGCTGTCTGGTCCCTTCCCATCCCCAATGCCCCTGCCTGTGCGCAGTGTCATGGATTCGACTCGGAAATTCTTGGAACAGCTGTCGCTTTTGTTCCGGTTCCTCCCTTTTTTCCCGACAACCGCCATCATTCCCTCTGGGGGTTTTGGCCTTTGCCGGAACTGAACCAGAAAATCATTCTGGTGACAGCATCCGGGCTCACAGGTGTCCTTTTCCTGACGCTCGTCCTGGTCGATGAATGGCAAATCCGGCGAAAATGGATGAAAGCCGATCTCAAGAATGCATCCTCCAAAGGGAAGACCGGAACTTCTCTGGAGCGTCCCGTTTCTCCTCGTCCCGCCCATACAGCCGAACAGGGAGAGTCCTTCTCCCTCTCACCCGAGGACGTCCCTGATCTCTTCCATCGTCTCTCCTTTCTTGACCGGGAACTGGAGACCGAACTCTCGCTCCTTCCCCATGCGGGGATCCAGCCGCCACCGGAAAAACCTCCCGGAGAAAACCTGAAAGACACCATCGACCGGATGGCCTCCTGGACGGATTCGGTGGAGTTGCTGCTGATGGATCTGAGCGCCCTTGCGGCCACACGGACGGATCCCCTGCTCAAGAAAGCCGTCGATGCCCTTTCCCGGCTGAAGGATCAGGCACTGGAAATGAACCGGGTCCTGGAGGAGGAGGTGACCGGAATAACCCGGAGCGCGCCTCCCTATAACACGCTGAACGAAGAAGAGAAAAAATGGGTGGAAGATCTTCGTACCGGACTTCAGCGAATCCATGCAGAACTGCGGGCAATAGGGGGAATGGTCCACAAATCCTCCTTTTCCCCCTCCACTCCCCCCCAGGAGAAAAATTGAATCCGATAACAGGGTCGGGGAATGCTCCCGTGATCCTTCTCCATACCGGACTGGGAACCCGCCACGACCATCATCTTGAATCTTTCCTCTCCACTGTTATGGAGCAGGGAAAAAGGCATCTGCTTTCCGGGGAACCCGCCCTGACAGTGTCCTGGACACTGGTCGGTCTTCTGGAAGAGTCCGGTTTTTATAACGCCGGACGAGGTGCCATTCCCCAGGAGGACGGCATCGTCCGGAGGGATATCGGAACAATGGACGGAAAGACCATCCGATATCTTGGCATTCCCGGAATCACGACCCTGTCCTGTCCAACCCGCATGCTGGGCAGCCTTTTCGGAAAAACCCGACATGCCCTGTTGTCCGGTGAGGCGGCATCCCGCTGGCTTGTCGCGAATCGGCAGGCAGACATGGAAGGCCCACCCGACTTCGGTGCAACAGCCCTCAAGACTTGGTCGGACAACAGCGACACGGGCGGCCATGGTACAGTGGGTGCCGTCGTGCGGGATCTTTCCGGCCATCTGGCCGCGACAACCTCCACGGGTGGCGCGGGGAAAATGCGGGCCGGCCGCATTGGAGACAGCGCGATTCCGGGCGCCGGAACCTATGCCGATGACCAGCTGGGAGCGGTTTCCATGACCGGACTGGGAGAGAGCATCCTGCGCTGTGTGGCCGGATTCCGGCTGCTTCAGGCTGTCCATCAGGCGAAGAGCCGTCAGGAAGCTTCCCAAACCATCCGGAACATCCTGGAGGATGTCGAAAAACGCACAGATGGTGAAGTCGGAGGAATCCTGATTTCAGTAAGGCACGGACCCTTCATCTTTCACCACGCAGGGGTGCTTCTCGCTGCAGCATGGCAGGCGGGAGGGGGAGAGTTCCGAATCGCTGATATCTGGGACCCGGAAATGATCCCCTGCCCGTCCGTCAGGATATAAAGACCATCATCCGGTAAAAACGCCTTCTGCTTCTTGTCACGAGGAAGACAGGACGGCCTCGACGTCCCTGGCGATCGTCCAGTCCTCCCGGGCTTCGATGATCCAGACAGAGACAAAGCCAAGATCATCGGAAATGGGCCTGTCGGGGGTACCGGAATCAGGGGGATCATTTTTTCTCTCGTCCAGGCGGACGCCCAAATAGCTCAGCCGGTCGCAGACCGCCTTGCGGAATGAGGCCGAATGCTCTCCAATTCCGCCGGTAAAGACCAGGCATGAAAGCCCTTCCATGGCTGATGCGAGCCATGCAACCGCCCCTGCGGCCCTCCGGGCAGCCATGCGCAGTGCCAGCAGAGCCCGGGGATCCCCTTTATCGGCGGCAGACTCTACTTCACGATAATCCGAAGAAACGCCAGACACTCCAAGAAGCCCCGAACGGTGGTTGAGATCCTCTTCCAGTCGATCCGGATGCACACCCTGTCGAAGAAGAGTCAGGAGAACGCCCGGATCCAGCATTCCCGGACGGGTTCCCATCACAAGACCGTCCAGGGGAGTCATCCCCATGGTGGTCTCGACGGATCGACCATCCAGGATGGCACAACCCGACGCACCGTTTCCGAGATGAAGGGCTACCGTTCTCAGCCGTTTTTCCCGGGGCAGAAGCGAAGACATCCTCCAGGCGATATAATCATAGGAAAGGCCATGGAAGCCGAATTTTCTGACCCCTTTGTTGACATACCAGTCTTCCGGAACAGCATACCGGTAGGCGTCGGGAGAAAGTGTGGCATGAAATGCCGTGTCGAAACTGGCAATAACAGGAATATGGGGGGCCATCCGCCGGATCGATTCGATTGTCCGGATGGCCGGCCCCATGTGCAGTGGCGCCAGAGGAGAAAGACGCGCCAGGGAGGAGAGAACTTCGTCCGTGACACGGACGGGTGCAGAGAAAAGGGTTCCGCCATGGACAATCCGGACGCCGAATCCGGTGGCCAGATGACCTGCGCGGGAGTCGATCCAATCCTTCATTGCCCGGTCAAGCCGGGAAGGGTCATCGTGAAGTTCGATCGAATGGGGAGACGGATCCCGGCCGTTCTGGTGTACGGACAGCTTGAGGGTGGAGGACCCCGGGTTGGCGATCAGAATCATTTTCTGGTATCTCCTTTGCACCAGTCAGGACGAAAGGCCATTTCGCATGCGGCAAGAGATCGTAACGGGGGCAATCTGACAAAATACGGGACCGGAAAAGGGCTGTCCGGATGAGCCACCCCTCCTGGCCCGACCGGCTTTTCGCCCAATGGTATGATCGCCTGACCCGGTCGATGGAGCAAACGACATTCTCCCCCATCCGGGAGCGTCTCATGGAAAACGCCCGGGGGGACATCCTTGAAATCGGCGTGGGAACCGGAGCCAACCTGCCGTTCTATGGTCAAGAGATCTCCGGATACCGTTTTTTTCTGGACAGCTCCCTTCCCATGATCAACAAAGCCCTTCAGAAAGGATGCGAACAAGCAGGAAGACTGCTCCAGGGATCCGCGTCCAACCTTCCGTTTGATGACCAGACCTTCGACACAGTGGTCGTCACGCTGGTTTTATGTTCCGTGGGTGAGTGGGAAAGTGCGATCCGTGAAATCCGGCGGGTTCTCCGTCCAGATGGACAACTGCTCCTGATGGAGCATGTCAGGAGTCAAAACCCGCTGATCGCTTCCCTGCAGCACGTTCTGACGCCTCTCTGGAAAATCCCCTCCCGGGGATGCCACCTTGATCGGCCCACCGACCGGACGCTGGAGAAATATTTCCGGTGGGTGTCCCGGGAAAGTTTCGTCCTGTCCCAAACCCCTTTCGTCTGGGGAATCCTCCTTCCAAAATCCGGTCTTCCGAAGTGACTTCCGGCGCCTTGAATCTCACCCGATGCGTTTATTGAAGAAATGGCCGGCCATCATCAGGGACCCGATACCGATGGCCGCCAGGGCCGCATATTCAGGCAGGAGGATGGACACGCCCGCACCCTCAAGAAAAACTTCCCGGAGAATAACCAGAAAATAGCGGAGGGGATTGACCAGTGTCAAATACTGAATCGACAGGGGCATGTTGGCAATCGGCGTTGCGAACCCTGACAGGATGATGGACGGAACCAGGAAGAGAAACGCTCCGAGCAATCCCTGTTGCTGCGTCGAAACGAGTGCGGATATCATGAGACCCACCCCCAGACCGGAGAGGGTGAACAGCAAGACACCCAGGTACAGGGCGGCAAGACTGCCCCGAAACGGGACATGGAACAGGAAGACGGCCACGACAGTGATCACGGAAGATTCGGCCAGACCGATCACAAAACCCGGAATGATCTTTCCGAGAATAATCTCCAGCGGAGAGAGCGGCGTGACCAGGAGCTGGTCAAACGTGCCGTCCTCCCGTTCCCGGGCCACCGACAATGCGGTCACGAGAAGGGTGACCACCAACGTCAGAAGGCCGACAATACCCGGCACGATAAACCATCGACTCTTGAGGTTCGGGTTATACCATGCGCGCAGTTCGATGGGAGCGATCGGAGGAGTCAGCCCATGGAGAGAAATCAGCTCGTCACTGTAATCCTGGACGATCGTCTGGACATATCCGGAAAGAATCATCGCGGTATTGCTTTGCCGTCCATCCACGATCGCCTCGACAGTGCCCGCCACGCCCCGGTTGAGATCGCGGCTGAAGGTGCTCCGGAGATGGATGACCAGCAAAACCTTCCGGTTGTCGATCAGGTGCCGGACCTCCTGCTCCGAATCGGCCCGACCCACCAGTTGAAAGTTGGTCGATCCGGAAAAACGTGCCAGAAGTTGTCGTGAGTATTCACCCGAATCCTCGTTCCAGACGGCATAGGAGATGTGATTCAGATCGAATGTCGCGGCATAGCTGAAGACGATCAGCTGGATCAGAGGCGGGACAATCAGCACCATCCGGCTTTTCTTGTCACGCAAAAGGGCCAGGAACTCCTTCTGCGCCATCCGAAGAATCCGGACGAGAGCGTCTCTCACAGGATCCTCTTTTTACTGATTCTGACCAGGAGGGAAAAAAGGAAGACCGAGAAGAGCAGAAGGGCCAAGGCGTTGGGAATAACGACCCCGGGAATGTCTCCCGCCAGAAAGACGGACTGGAGGATCGTCACGAAATAGCTGGCCGGAATGATGTGGGTGATGCCCCGGATAAACGCGGGCATCGAGTGGATGTCAAAAATGAACCCCGAAAGGATAAAAGCCGGAAGAAATGTGAATACGATAGCGATCTGTCCCGCAACAAACTGATTTTTGGCCACCGTGGAAATCACGAGACCCATCCCCAGGGCAGTCGTCAAAAAGAGGGCAGAGGTCAGAAAAAGAACCCCCAGGGTTCCCCGAAGGGGAACCTGGAAGAGAAAATGCCCCATCAAGACCGACAGTGTCATGCCTCCCATCCCCAGGACAAAGTAGGGGACAAACTTGCTGACCAGGATCTCCCCCATTGTCACCGGGGTCGAAAACAGGGACTCCAGGGTTCCGCGCTCCCATTCCCGGGCAATGACCATCGACGTCAGGAGGGCGCCGATCAATGTCATGATGACAGCAATCAGTCCCGGTACAAGAAAGTCCCGGCTCCGGCTGTTGGCATTGAACCAGATTCGCATATCGAGCGTCACCGGCTGAAAACTGATCTGTCTGCCACGCAGATTTCTCAGGCCGATCCATGTTTCCCAGGTATTCGTCATGTAGCCTTCCACCAGACGGGCCGTATTGTCGTCCACGCCGTTGACGACCACATGGACCGCATGCGTCCGGAAGGAGTTGAGCGAACGCCCGAAATTTTCCCGAAGCCACAAAATCCCCTCGACATCCTGCCGTTTCAGGGCGCTGACAGCCGAATGGATATCCGGATAGGGGACCGGCGTAAACCAGGGGGAATGGCGAATCCCTGCGACAAATCCCTCCGAAGCAGGGGTCCTGGCATCCTGGACCACCGCGACAGGAACATGGCGGGCGTCCAGCGATACCCCGTAACCAAAAATCAGAAGCAGGGCGATGGGCAGGACGATTGCAATGGCGAGACTCGAAGGATCCCGCCAGATCTGGAGGGTTTCCTTCCGGATCAGAGCTCTGGTGCGAACGAGCCTTTCCCGGATATGAACATCATGCACCCCTTTCATGCGGCGTTCCCCCCCGCCCTTCCGGATGCGTCCAGCAGAAAAATAAAGGCTTCTTCAAGGGTAGGATTGGGGGTCTTTTCCGTTCTGGCCCGGGCCCGGATTTCCCCCGGAGTCCCCAGCGCCAGAAGTCGCCCCTGGGCCATGATCGCCAACCTGTCGCAGTATTCGGCTTCGCTCATGAAATGGGTGGTGACCATGACGGATACTCCCAGAAGGGAAAGGTGGCTGATAATCCGCCAGAACTCCCTTCGGGCCAACGGGTCGACTCCGCTGGTCGGTTCGTCGAGCAACAGGATGGAGGGTTCGTGCATCAGGGTTGCCGCTAGCGCAAGCCTCTGGCGGAACCCCAGGGGCAGTAACCCGGCCGACTCGTCACTGTAGGGCGTCAGGTCAAAAAACTCCATGATCTCGACAATCCGGTCCTTCTGCCGTTTTCCGGAAAGCCCATAGGCGCTGCTGAAAAATACCAGGTTCTGCAAGACGGTGAGCTGAGAATACAGGGAGAATTTCTGGGCCATATATCCGAGTCTCCGGCGCACGGCCACCTGAGACTTCCGGACGTCTTGGCCGTCAATCAGAAGGTCACCGGATGATGGGAGAAGAAGCCCCGACAGCATCCGGAAAGTTGTGGTCTTTCCCGCCCCGTTGGCCCCCAAAAGACCGAAGATTTCTCCCCGGGCCACCTCGAAATTCAGATTGTCCACCGCGCAGAACGAGCCAAAATAGCGTGTCAGATTCCGGATGACGATGGAAGGTCCTTCCGGGAGTGTTGTCTCCTTCCCCGAATTCCCCCAGGACAAGCTTTCAGGAGAACGCCCCCGGTCACCCGCTTCTTGCGTACTGTTGGCCAGCCGGCTCATGAATGCGTCCTCGAACCGGGGAGGGACAGCAACTGTCCGGGAAGTTTCCATTCCGGCCGGAAGATCGACCATTTTTGTGTTTCGCAGGACCACCCGGACACCTTCTTCCTCTCCAACGGCATCCTGCACACCGGGAAGCCGGGCGAAAACAGGCTCCAGCTGACGGATGGAGTGACCCGCGACAGCAATGCGGAAGACACGTCCGTTCACCTCCTTCAGGAAGGACGCAGGATCGCCTTCGCCCAGAACCCGGCCGGCATAGAGGATCACGACCCGGTCGAACCGTTCAGCCTCATCCATGTACGACGTGCTGACCAGCAGGGTGGTGTGTTTTTCCCGGACTTGCCGGGTCAGGATTTCCCACAGCTCTCTGCGGGAAACCGGATCGACTCCGACGGTCGGTTCATCCAGCAGCAGGAGAGGGGGTTCATGCACGAGTGAACAGGCCACCCCCAGTTTCTGTTTCATTCCACCCGAGAGCTTGCCCGCCAGCCTGAGACGGAAAGGGGCCAACGCCGTCATGGAAAAAAGAGGGGCATAGAGTTCTGCCCGGCGGTCGGGATCAATGCCGTGCAGATCTGCCTGGAGGTCGAGATTTTCCTGGACGGTCAGGTCTTCGTAAAGGCCGAACTTTTGCGGCATATATCCCATCACTCCCTGAATACGGGAGGACTGGTGACCCGGATCGTCTTCCAGGACAGTGATCTGACCACTGTCTCTCCCCATAATTCCGGCAAGGATCCGCATCATGGTGGTTTTTCCCGCACCATCCGGACCGATCAGACCGGTGATCGTTCCTGTCGGAACCGTAAAGGAAACACCGTCCAGCGCGCGGATGACTCCGCGTGCGGAGGCAAATGTCCGGACGACGTCCTTGACCACAATCGCGGGATTGCCCTGGCCACTATCCTCCATGAATGATCTCGGGAAGTGTCCCGTCCGGGCATCGAGAAGGGAGAGGGGGGGATGATCCCAACGGGATCGTGACTGTAACGGGCATACCCAGTCTCAGACGGGTTGTGGGGCAGGACAGGTAGACCCGGGCACGGTAAACAAGGATTGTCCGCTGATGAAGTGTCTGTACCTCCTTCGGAGTGAATTCGGAGGAAGGGGAGATATAACCGATATATCCCACAAATTTCTGGCCAGGGTAGGAATCTGTCGTTACATAGGCGGTCATCCCTTCGCGGACCTTTCCCAGTTCGGGTTCTTCCAGATAGACCCGGGCCCAGAGAGGACGGCTCCGGGCCAGCGTATAAACCGGAGATTGGGGAAACGCCATGTCTCCGGGTTCCAGGACCCGGTTCTGGATGATCCCGTCCACCGGGGCATACAGCTTCGTATCGTCGAGCTGCCTTTGGTCAAAGGCCAGCTGGGCCTTGTCTCTCCGGACAGTGGCTCTCGCCATGTCGAGGGCCGCGCGAGCGTCATCTTTTTGCTGGCGGGAATTGAAGTCTGCCCGGGTGAGCTTTTGCACCCGGTTCCAGGTCAGTTCCGCGTCCGTTCGCTGAGCCCTGTCCCTGTTCAGGGCCTCAATATCGGCATCGACCATAGCCTGGTAGCGGATCGGATCCATCAGGGCCACCAGTTGTCCTGTCTTGACGGGAGCCCCCTCCACAAAGAGCAGTTTCATGATCCGTCCGGTATCATGAAAGGCCAGCTGGACTTCCCGGAGATCGATATTGCCGAAGAGGACCAGGGCGTCTTTCGAACCGTTTTGCCGGTAGTGGCTCCACCAGAACACGCCGCCGGCCACGACCAGAAGAAGGATCAGGACTGCCAGAAATCGTTTGGGCTGAAAAGCCATGCCATCACCTCGAAGACGGTTGGATTGGATTTCGGACCTGGGAGGAAGGCCCATTTTCATACAGACGCGGAGGATTCAGGGTCCCCCGGGCATACTGATAGGAGACATAGCCATTCATGAGAAGGTAGCGCGCACGGATCACCGACTCCCGGGCCTGGCGGAGTTCGGTCTGCGCATCCATCACGTCGACCGACTGAACCTGACCCATCCGGTAGGCTTTTTCCACCAGAATATCGTTTTTCCTGGCATTTTCTTCTTCCGTCACTGCTTCATCCAGCTGCTCACGGGCATCCTGGATATCAAGGGCCGCCTTTCTGAGATCCGTACCGATCTGGATGCGGACAGAACGGCGGGTGTCGATCGAGGCCGCCAGGTCGGAACGGGCCCTTGCCGTCTGATGAACCATATATCCCCCTTCAAAAATGGGAACGCTCAGAACCCCCCCGAAGTTGAATGTCGAATAGGGCTGATTGTTCGGGATATAGGTAAACGGCAGTGCACCGCTGGGAATCGTGGCGGTAAAGGACTGGATCAGGGCGTTGACACTCGGATAGTTCTGGGATTTGGCGAATTTGAGATTGGCCCCTGCAGCCTGGACATTGTCGTTGGCTTCCTTCCACTCCGGTCGATGTGAAAGGGCCACCGGAAGATCCCGGTCCGGGTCGGGGGAGGCGACGAGGTTCGGATCCCGATCCACCTCCTGGGCTACCAGAAAAACGTTGCGACGGATCCCCATGACCTGGGCCAGATCCAGGGAATCGCTTTTGACCTTGTCACGGGATCGGATGAGAGCGAGCCTGGCCGATTCGACATTGACGCGCGCACGGGTGACATCCAGGATGATTCCGGCCCCTGTTACATGACGCAGCCGGGCGCGTTCAAGCTGAAGCCTGGCATCTTCCAGACTTTTCTCATCGGCCAGAACCTGGTGCTGGTCGGCCAGGAGCGTAAAGTAGGCCGACTCTGCGTCACGAATGGTCCGGGACATGAGTTCCTGTTCGCGATCCTTCTCGGCCAACCATCCGAAACGGCTGCTTTTCACCTGGGATCCGGTCTTTCCAAAATCCAGCAATGTCTGGGTCAGCGTGAACGTCAGAAGGTTCAGGTCGGCATACTGATACCCCTGAAAAAGGAAAAATCCGAAAAGGCTGTTTCCATAGATGGTCTGGAGACTGGCCGACACCTGCGGATAATATCCGGCACGGGCCTGGCCGACCTGTTCCCGGGCACTTCTGACCCGATCCATCTCGGCCTTCAGGTCCGGACGGGTGGACAAGGCTTTCATGACCGCGGCATCGAGTGTCACCGTCCGTGGAGGATCATCGGCAAAGGCAAAAGGAGGAGGGACAAGCCCGAGAAACCCGAAGAAAAGCACAAAAAAACCGGTCACAACGATCGGGCCTATTCTCCGGAGGACCCGATCGTTATTTCCGTTATTTCCACCCGTAGGCGGAAGGACGGATAATAGGTGCAACAGGCACTCCATACTGTGAAAAGGGGACATCAATTCTCTCCCTCTTCCGTCTGCGTCTGTCAAGGGAGAGGCGGGAGAAGTTTATTCTCTACTTGAGAGAGAGCACCCACGCAGCGATGTCTCGAGCCTGCTTTTTCGTAAGGTTCGGATGGGGCGGCATCATCATTCCACCGGTCAGGTCGTTCCAGTGACCATTCCCTCCGTCAATGATTTTCTTGGCCAACATGGAGAGGGAGCCTTTTTTTCCACGGTACCTCTCAGCCACCTGTTTAAAAGAAGGCCCGACCATCTTCTGGTCGACAGAATGGCACGACAGGCAGCCCTGCTCGTTGATCAGGGCCTTGACCCCGGAGCCGGCCCAGGCCGGTGTGGAAAGCGTCGAGAGAATGAAGAGAGCCAGAAACAGGCGGGATTTTTTCATGGAGAACCTCCGGGAACAAGATTTTGACAAAATCAATCAATAAAAATAGAGAAATAGAACAAAACCACTATGAATAATGGTTTTTTATTTCTGTCATAAGTATATTCCTGATTCACGAAATGTCAATTTGCAAGACAAAATGGTCATCTTTTCATCCGGAAAAACAGTTGTTATAGTTGACGGGTGAGGGGCAAAATATTTTTTCTTCGACCCCGCCTCAGTCACAAGGATTGCCGCCCTCCCACCTTATTTCCCCCGGAGGTACCGATGTCCCCCGAAACCGACGAAAAAGAGCTTCTGCTGCTCCATGATTACTGGCGAGCGGCCAACTACCTTTCGCTGGGAATGCTTTACCTCAAGGACAATCCGCTTCTGAAATCCCCGCTGGCTCCACAACACCTGAAAAAACGCCTTCTTGGCCACTGGGGATCGGATCCCGGGCAAAATTTCGTCTGGGTCCACGCCAACCGGCTGATCCGCCGGCATGACCTGAACATGATCTACATCAGCGGACCGGGACACGGCGCTCCGGCGACACTGTCGAACGCCTATCTGGAAGGAACCTATTCCGAGGTGTATCCGGATCGAAGCCCTGATACTGCCGGTATGCAGACATTTTTCCGGAAGTTCTCTTTCCCGGGAGGGCTGGGGAGCCATTGCACCCCGGAAACGCCAGGGTCCATCAACGAAGGGGGAGAGCTGGGATACAGTCTTTCACACGCCTATGGGGCGGCCTTCGACCATCCCGACCTGGTTGTCACCTGCGTTGTCGGAGACGGTGAGGCAGAGACAGGTCCCATGGCCACCTCCTGGCATTCGAACAAGTTCCTGAACCCGATCACGGACGGCGCCGTGCTTCCGATTCTCCACCTGAACGGCTACAAGATCGCCAACCCCACGATTCTTTCCAGAATTTCCCCGGACGAGCTCAGGAACCTGTTTGTCGGCTACGGATACAAACCCTATCTGGTCGAAGGCGACGATCCCACGATCATGCATCGCCTGATGGCCCGTACGATGGACGCCTGCCTGGCCGATATCCGGCGCATACAGAAAAAATCCCGTTCGACGGGAAACCCTGTACGCGGGGCCTGGCCGATGATCATCCTCCGGACACCCAAAGGGTGGACGGCACCCAAGGAGGTGGATGGGCATCATATCGAAGGTTTTTTCCGGGCACACCAGGTACCGATTATGGATCCCAGCGACAATCCTGCCCATCTTGCCATCCTGGAAAAATGGCTCAGGAGCTACCGCCCGGAAGAGCTTTTTGACGATAACGGAACCCTGATCCCCTCCCTGAAATCCCTGGCCCCCAAGGGAACCCGACGGATGAGCGCCAACCCGGTCGCAAACGGAGGTCTCCTCCGAAAACCCCTCGACATGCCTGATTTCAGGGATTATGCCGTGACCGTCAGGAAACCGGGGGTCGGCGAAGCCGAAAACACCTTCATCCTGGGAACCTTTCTCCGCGACATCATGAAAAACAATCCTCATAACTTCCGGGTGTTCGGTCCGGACGAAACGGCCTCCAACCACCTCCAGGCCATCTACGAGGTCTCCAAAAAGGCCTGGATGGCGGAAACCCTGCCGATCGACAGCGACGGGTGCGAGATTTCCCCCGATGGCCATGTCATGGAGATGCTGAGCGAACATACCCTGGAAGGCTGGCTTGAGGGGTACCTGCTCACCGGCCGGCATGGCCTCCTGAACACTTACGAGGCGTTCGCCCATATCATCGATTCCATGGTCAACCAGCACGCCAAATGGCTGGAAAAGTGCAAGACGGAAATCCAGTGGCGCGCTCCGATCTCTTCACTGAACATCCTTCTGAGCTCCCACGTCTGGCGCCAGGATCACAACGGGTTCACCCATCAGGACCCGGGGTTTCTGGACGTCGTCACCAACAAGCGGGCGACCGTGACCCGGATCTACCTTCCCCCTGACGCGAACACACTGCTCAGCGTTGCCGACCATTGTCTCCGGAGTACGGACTACGTCAACGTTATCGTGGCCGACAAGCAGCCCCATCTCCAGTTTCTGGACATGGACTCGGCTGTCCGTCATGCGGCAAAGGGGATCGGACTCTGGGAATGGGCATCAAACGACGGGGGACAGGAGCCGGATGTCGTCATGGCCAGCTGCGGTGATGTCGTCACCATCGAATCTCTGGCCGCCGTCGCCATTCTCCGGGAAAAACTTCCGGAAATACGGATCCGTTTCGTCAACGTCGTGGATCTGTTCCGCCTCCAACCCCCCTCCGAACATCCACACGGCCTGTCGGACCGGGACTTCGACAGCCTGTTCACATCGGATCGCCCCGTGATTTTCAACTTCCACGGCTACCCCTGGCTGATACACAAGCTCTCCTACCGCCGGACGAACCATAAAAACCTTCATGTCCGGGGGTACAAGGAAAAAGGAAGCATCGATACCCCCCTCCAGCTGGCCATCGAAAATCAGGTCGACCGGTTTTCGCTGGCCATCGACGTCATTGACCGGGTTCCCGGAATCGGCACCCGCGGCGCCCACGTCAAGGAATGGCTCAAGGACCAGATCCTCGATCACCTGGCTTATGCGATGAAAGAGGGGATCGATCGTCCGGAAATCACCGGGTGGAAGTGGCCTTTTTGATGTCCATTTGCCCTCCTCGATAAAAAATTCAAACAGAAAGGAGCCATGAATGGCTGCGAAAACTGTTCGGGTCCCCCTGGACGTTCCATCGGATCGTCGAAAAGCCTGGGAGGAGAACTACCGTCTCATGACAAGGGACAAGGGGCGGCTTTTTTTGATGGCCGGCGACCAGAAGGTGGAGCATCTGAATGATGACTTTTTCGGGCAGGGGATCGATCCGGAAGATGCCTCCCCGGAGCATCTGTTCCGGATTGCTTCTGCCGCGCCAGTCGGATGTTTTGCCACGCAGCTGGGCCTGATCGCCCGGTATGGCGAAAGCTACCCTGATATTCCCTACCTGGTCAAGCTCAACTCGAAGAGCCACCTGGTCAAGACCGCGCAGCGAGACCCCGTGTCGCTCCAATGGCAGACGATAGAACAGGTAGGGGCTTTCATCAAATCCTCCGGTCTCAAGATCACGGGGGTGGGGTACACGATCTATCCGGGCAGCGAACATGAGCCCGAGATGTTGACGGAGGCGGCCCGTCTGATTAATGAAGCCCACAGGATGGGGTTGGTCACGGTGATCTGGGCCTATCCCCGGGGAAAAGCCGTCAACCGGGAGCAAGACCCACACATGGTGGCAGGCGCGGCGGGGGTCGCCGCCTGTCTGGGGGCCGACTTCGTCAAGGTCAATCCTCCTCTTTCCCCGGAAGGAAAACCCGACGGACATCTTCTTTCCGAAGCCGTGAAGGCAGCGGGACGGACGGGCGTCGTCTGTGCCGGCGGACACGAAACCACCCCGGAAGCCTTCCTGGGTCGTCTTCATGACCAGATCCATGAAGGCGGAACTGTCGGTTGTGCCACCGGCAGGAATGTCCACCAGAGATCACTGGAAGAGGCCGTCCGTCTGTGCAAGGCGATCCATGCCGTGGCCATCGACAACGAATCCCCCCAGGAGGCCATGCGGTTTTTCCGGCAGCCCTGAAGGAAACAAGAAAATTCCATTCAAGATCTGGAAGGAGAGGCCGCATGATTCCGGACACTTTTGACCTGATCACGATCGGAGCCGGAGGAGGTGCTTATCCGGCAGCCTTCCGCCTGGCCCATGCCGGCTGGAAAGTCCTGATGACCGACCCCAAGGGCGTCATGAGCGGAAACTGTCTCGCCGAAGGATGTGTTCCCTCCAAGGCTGTCAGGGAGGTGGCCCACCTTCTGCGCCGGCAGAAAAGGCTGGATCGACTGGGGGCTTCCGGTGCATTGTCCGCCGACTTTACCGCCGTCATGGCCCACAAGGATGCCGTCCAGAACCTCCGCTACGCCCAGCATCAAACGGAACTTGCGAAAACTCCCAATATCTCCCTCCTGCAAGGGACCGCGGGTCTGGTGGACGAACACACCGTCCGCGTTGTGACAGAAAAAGAGGAAAGAAGCTTCCGGACAAAGCATATTTTGATTGCAAGCGGGTCGGACGTATTCCTCCCCCCCGTTCACGGCGCCGGCTTGTGCCTGACCAGCCACCATCTTTTCAAGGTGGGGGCAGAACTGACAACGCTTCCCCGGCAGATGGCCGTCATCGGTGGAGGATATATCGGACTGGAAACGGCCTGCATGTTCTCCGCATTTGGAACAGAAGTGACCATCCTGGAAAAAGGTCCTGTTCTCCTGCCCGGCATGGACAGGATTCTGGTCGAAACACTTCAACCGCTTCTTGATCCCGCCATCCGGATCCGGACAAACGCCGATGTCCGGGAAATCCGGAAAACGCCGAAAGGGAAGTCTGTTGAATACATCCTGGAAGGAGAAACCCAGTGGCTCGATGCCGAGGTCGTCCTGATGGCCGCAGGCCGGAAGCCCGTTTTCCCCGACGGTCTCGACCGGCTCGGCATTGCGACCGGACATTCCGGAATTGAGGTGGATGAAGGACTGAGCACAAGTCGTCCAGGCATCTATGCCGCCGGAGACGTCAACGGCAGGACACCCCTGTTCCATGCGGCGGTCAGGCAGTCCCTCGCGGCCGCCAACAATATGCTGGCCGGAGGCCACATGGTGGACCGGGTCGACTTTTCCAGCACGCCCACCACAATCTTCAGTCTTCCGGGGGCTTCATATGTAGGGGTTCTTCCGAAAGCCGCCGAAAAAGCCGGGATCTCCCTTCTGGAGACCCGATACGACTTTTCGGAAGACGCCCGGGCGCAGATTCTCTCCGAAACCGAAGGAGGTCTCCGGTTGTATTTTGAGAAAGAAAGCCGGATCCTGAAGGGAGGGTGGGTCGTCGGGATCGATGCCGGCAATCTGATCGGTGAGATTGGTCTGGCTGTTTCCGCCGGGCTTACGGCAAAGGATCTGGCCCATTTTGCCGACCAGCATCCGATGGCGGCCGAAGGGATAGGAAAGGCCGCCCGACAGCTTGTCTGAGGCATACCCCCATTATGGATGGGTTTCAGACAGGGCCTTCCAGGAACGGACAAGGGCCGAAGATTCTGAGATGATCGAACGGTGGCGGGGATGCCAGCCCAGCAGACGTTCAGCAAAATCACCCGACACGCATTGATCGAGAAGCAGACCGTCTGCAAGCCCTCCCCACTTTTTTCTTCCTTCCTCCGGAGGAGTCCGGGTGATTTTCCCACCGAACCCCATGGCGAAACTCAGCGACTGGGCGGTGAGTCCCACCGTCGGACAGGATCCGTCCGTTCCGTTGAAAATAGTTCCCGCCGGCCCCTGTTCGGCCGCACGGAGGTACAGATCGGCCAGGTCATCCCGATGAACCGGTGACCAATGATTGTCTCCTTCGCCAACGATGACCACGCCCGTTTCAGCCGACGCCATCCCCATCAGGAAGCCCGTGATTCCTCCGGCTCCGCCATACACTATTCCCGGGCGGATGACCATCGCCGTGATTCCGCGGCCGGCCGAGTCGAGAACCGTCCTTTCGACCGGAGGTCGCCAGGCGACGTGCGGCGGTGATACTGCAGGGATGGTATTGTCTTGCGGGGGATTCACCCTTGTATTTCCCAGGACCCAGACGCCACTCGTATAGATAAAGCGCCTGAGGCCGGCCGAACGGGACAATTCCTCCAGAAAGAACATCACACAGGCCTGATCCAGCATTCCTCCGTCCGTCCCCATCTCCATGGCGGCATGCACCAGAACATCTGTTTCCCGAATCTCCGGAGACAGTGAACGGTGATCGCGAATGTCCCAATGAACCGCCCTGGCACCGAAGCGTTCGATCGTCAAGGCTTTTTTGGTATCCCGGAAGGTAGCCACCACCTGATGGCCCGACCGGCAAAAGGCCTCAACCAGAGCATTTCCGATATAACCGCTTCCCCCTGTCACCAGAATGCGCATACGTCCTCCTTCTTTCTTGTCTATTTTCCCTTGTCCATGATGTTGGCGCGACAAACGGCCGGCCGTTCAGCCGAGCGCAAAATCCCTCAGCGTTCCCAGGAAATCCAGGAGGCTTCAAGGGGAACAGACAACCCCTCATGGAATGGCACGACCCGGGGAGTATAGTCTTCGAGTGGACGAAAATGGGGGATGCGAACCCGGTACTCCCGGAATGTCCCCGCCGTTTTTCCGGTTGCCTCCATCATGTGTCTTTCACATTCCCTTTCCCCGTCGGGATTGGCAAAAAGTTCCACGCGAAAACTGTCCGGTTCGATATTCCCCGGATCCAGATATACGGAAAACAGGTACAGCCCTTCTTCAGGGGAGACGTCCACCTCGCCAAACCGGATTGTATGCCAGTTTTTTTTCCAGAGTTCGACATGCCGGAGGATTTCTGAAGCGACCGCCGAACCATCTCGGGAACGTCTCTCGAATTCCCTGGCGGCCGGCAGATAATGATTGACAGTGTATTCTCTCACACACCTGTTGGCGGAAAACAGGGTTGTCAGCCGGGCCATGCTTTCCCTCATCCGGGCTACCCATCCCGGAGAGATTCCCTTGTCATTTCGCATATAAAAGAGAGGAATGATTTCACGTTCCAGCTTTTCATAGAGCTCCATCGCCTCACCATGATCCCATTCCGGGTCTTCCCCGTGTTCCTGTCCGTCGCCCAGGAACCATCCCACTTCCGGAGAACAGGCTTCGGCCCACCATCCGTCCAGCTCGGAAAAATTCAGGCCGCCGTTGACAAGAACCTTCATTCCGCTTGTTCCACAAGCCTCCCATGGTCTTCGGGGGGTGTTGATCCACAGATCGACGCCCTGAACCAGGCGTTCCGCCATTCGCATGTCGTAATCCGCCAGAAAAACAGCGTTCTTCCTGATATCCTTTCTTTTGAAAAACTCCATCCACTCGTGGATCATCTCCTGTCCCGCCGTATCCCGGGGATGGGCCTTCCCGGCGATGACGAGCTGGACCGGCCTTTCCGGATGGGTCAGGATCCTGGCCAGTCTTTCAGGATCGGACAACAGGAGGTTGGGTCGCTTGTAGGTGGCGAATCGCCGGGCGAATCCGATGGTCAGCACCTCCGGGCGAAACATCCCACGGGCATCCTCCAGCTCCCTGGTTGCCGCCCCTTCGCGAATCCGTTCGCGCAGCAGGACACGACGGATGTACTCCACGAAACTGGCGCGTGCGGCATTGCGGAATGACCAGAGAGCCTGGTCAGGGACGTTCCTCATCTCTTTTTCGATGTTGTCGAGCGTTCCCAGCCACAGGTCCTTCCCGCAGGATTGTGTCCAGAGTTCATCGGCTTCGGCACCATCCCAGCTTGCAACATGGACACCATTGGTCACATGCGTGACCGGAACCTCATGGGCAGGCCAGCGGGGAAAGAGCGGAAGAAAGATCTCCCGACTGACCCGACCATGAAGCGCGCTCACCCCGTTCACCCGGCCGGAACCATGAAGTGCCAGGTAGGCCATGTTGAAGGGTTCGGATAAATCGTGCGGGTTTTTCCGCCCCATTCCCAATAACATGTCCAGGGAAATCCCCAGCTCCCGTACCGCATACGCGCCCAGATATCGGGAAATCAGTTCGGTGTCAAAAAGATCAAACCCTGCCGGAACAGCCGTGTGTGTCGTAAAGAGGTTGCCCGCCCGGGTGGCAACCAGGGAGACTTCGAAGGTCACCCGAGTCTCTTTCATGAATTCCCGGGCTCTCTCCAGAATGGCAAAGGCCGCATGTCCTTCGTTGAGGTGGCAGACCTGCGGACGGATCCCCAGGATTCCCAGCAAACGCCATCCGCCGATACCCAGAATGATTTCCTGGCGGAGCCGGAGAGATGCATTGCCTCCGTATAACTCGCTCGTGATCCCCCGCTGTTCCGGAGAGTTGGCAATATCATTGGTATCCATCAGATAAAGAAAGACCCGTCCGACCTTGACTTTCCAGACCCTGATCCAGACCCTCTCAGTGCCCAGGTCAACGGAAAAACGGACCCATTCCCCGCGGGTATCCCGCAAGGGGGTGATCGGCAACTGTCCGGGATCGTTGTAGGGATAGAGGGCTTCCTGCCTTCCCGACGAATCGATCGTCTGACGAAAATACCCTTGTTGGTAAAGAAGCCCCACACCCAGGACAGGCACTCCAAGGTCACTGGCGGCCTTGAGCTGGTCTCCCGCCACGTTTCCCAATCCGCCGGAATAGATGGGGAGGGCTTCACTCAGCATGAACTCCATGCTGAAGTAGGCGACCTGTTTCAGAGGGCTGTCCGGCCAGGCGGTTTCGAACCAGGCCGGACGGGTATCGGAAAATTGCCGGAGTTCCAGAAGCCGGTTCAGATCTTCCCTGAACTCTCCTTCCGACATCAACCGCTCGATTTTATCGCGGGATATCGTCTGAAGAAGCGCCCAGGGATTATGGGTCAGTCCCCAGAGGATCGGATCCAGTTTCTCCCAGAGGTGGTCTGCGGCATGGTTCCACGACCAGCGCATATCCAGTGCGAGGGAGAAAAGTTGCCCGAAACGACCCGGGACGGGGGTTGAGCTATCCGAAAAATCCGGCTGTGCTTTTTCTTGCGGGCTGCTGTCCGGGTCAGTCATCTTGACTCCTTCCCTTCGGGGTCTTTGGGGAAACCCAACGCCCTGAAGTCCGTCTATTGATCGTTTCCGGGACCGGAGAGGGCCTTTTTCACCAAACTCCGGGCATCTCCCAGGATCTGCTCCAGGTGCGGGCGACCCTTGAAGCTTTCGGCATAAATCTTGTAGATGCTTTCCGTACCGGAAGGGCGGGCAGCAAACCACCCGCTGTCGGTCATGACCTTGATCCCTCCGATCGGCGCGTCGTTGCCGCGTGCCCGGGTCAGAATTTCCTTGATCGGCTCTCCCGCCAGTTCCCTGACCGTGACATTCCCCGGAGACAGTTTTTTGAGGCGCTCTTTTTCGGATGGCGTGGCGGGAGCTTCCATCCGGTCGTAGACCGGATCCCCGAAACGGGAAACCAGATCCCGGTAGAGTTCTCCCGGGTCCTTGGTTTGCCGGGCCATGATCTCGGCGGAGAGGAGGGAGGGGATGATCGCATCCTTGTCGGTGGTCCAGACCGTTCCGTCCTGACGCAGAAAGGAGGCTCCGGCGCTTTCTTCCCCGGCAAATCCCAGCGTGCCTTCCAGAAGACCCTCCACAAACCATTTAAATCCCACCGGCACTTCATAAACGGTGCGACCGAGCGATTGTGCCACCCGGTCGATCATGGCACTTGAAACCAGCGTTTTGCCGACCCGGACAGAGACAGGCCAGCGCGAACGGGTCCGGAACAGGGAATCGATCATGACCGAAAGATAATGATTCGGCGGGAGAAGGCCGGCGGATCGGGTCACAATTCCATGCCTGTCATGATCGGTGTCACAGGCAAAGGCGATATCATAAGTCCGGGCGGTGTCAATAAACCCCTTCATCGCATAGGGAGAGGAGGGGTCCATGCGAATCTGTCCATCCCAGTCCAGTGTCATGAAACGAAAGGTCGGATCAACTTCGTCGTTCACGACCGTCAGGTCAAGATGGTAGCGTTCGGCAATCCTTCCCCAGTAATGGACACCGGCCCCCCCCAGCGGATTGACACCCATCCGGACTTTCGAGCGGGAGAGGAGGTCCATGTCAATCACCGTGGTCAGGTCCTCCACATAAGGGGTCATAAAATCATGCCTGCGGACAAAGGGCGTTTTTAACGCCCGCACATAGGGGATCCTTCGCACCCCGTCAAGATTTTTTTCCAGCAGGAGATTCGCCTGTTTTTCGATGACACTGGTAATCTCCTGACCGGCAGGTCCTCCATGGGGAGGATCGTATTTAAACCCTCCGTCTTTCGGAGGATTGTGGGAGGGAGTGATGACGATACCATCGGCCAAACCCGATTTTTTCCCCCGGTTATAGACTAGAATCGCATGGGATATCACCGGAGTAGGGGTGTACTCGTCTTTTTCGGCGATCATGACATCCACTTCGTTTGCCGCCAGGACTTCCAGTGCCGAAACAAAAGCGGGCCAGGAAAGGGCATGGGTATCGAACCCCAAAAAAAGCGGGCCATTGATTCCCTGGGTTTTCCGATACTGGCAAATCGCCTGTGTGACCGCCAGAATATGCCATTCGTTGAAACTTCCCTCAAACGAAGAGCCCCGATGACCGGATGTTCCGAAAGAAACCCGTTCTCCCGGTATTCCCGGATCCGGAACCCGGACGAAATAATCACTGACCAGTCGGGGGATGTCTGTGAGCATGGAGGGAAGGGGGCGGGTTCCTGCAAGGGGACTATCAGACATGAAAAACTTCCTCTCTGGATTAAAATATTATAGGGAAGAACCTCAAACGGTGCGGACATGCTCCGGATGCACTCATTTCCCGGAGAAGGACTTCCGAGTACAGGTTATCACAGCTCCCACTGCCGAAACTTCTAAAATATTTCTTTGCCGGACATGATGGAAATCCGGGTTGGAATTGTTCCGATGTCAGCGGGGGAAAGATTACGGGTTGATTCCCGTTATTTTTTTCATACTGAACTGCACGTTGACGGTTTTTCCAGGCGCCAGAAGAACACTGAGATTTTCCGGATAGTATCCGTCCTCGGTAATTTCCAGCATCGCATTGTTGCCGGCATAGAGCAGTGTATTCAAAGGCGTCATTCCCAGAAAAAAACCTCCAAGGAACACCTTGGCTCCCGGGGGATTTGTCAGCACAATCAACCGTGATTTCGTCGTCAATGGCATCACTCCCGTTATCCCTTGAAAACCTGGCAGCACCGGAGGAGAGACAGAAGGTGAAGGAAGGCTGGCAGGGGGAGAGGCAGAGGGCTGGGGAGGGGGGGGAGGGGGCGCTACGATTGACGGCGTCAGGGGGGCGGGGATGACGGACATCCCTCCCTGCCCGAATTCCGCAGAAAACGCCATAACCGGCTCGGCGAATATAAGGATAGCGATTATCCAGAAGACATTTCTTGTCATCCGTTTCCGGCTCCAGAAACCCATCAAGGCCCCACCTGGAGGACCAGAAAGCAGTGACAGACTATCCTGGAATCTCCCAGTCCATCATAGGCCCTTCATGGTGGAAGTTTTTAATATAACAGCTTCAGCCATAGGGCGCCACGGACATCATATCCGGAAGGAAATGAAAACGTAAAAAAAGGCTCAAAAATATAAGGAATGAAAAAATCATAGAGGCCTTCCTTGATGATGGCAACTTTCACCTGTGCCGGCAGAAGGCCCTGTTCCCTGGAAAGGAATTACACCGATTGTCGGCAAGTCAGTTGTCACCGGTGGACAGGCTTGTAGCGGATTCGCTTCGGTGCCATGGCCTGGGCGCCAAGACGATTTTTCTTGTCTTCCTCGTACTCCCGATAGTTACCGGAAAAAAACGTGACCTGGGAATCTCCCTCAAACGCCAGAATATGCGTTGCGATGCGATCCAGAAACCACCGGTCATGCGAGATGACCAGAACCGTGCCGGCAAACCCGAGAAGGGCGACTTCAAGCGCCCGCAAGGTTTCAACGTCGAGGTCGTTGGAGGGTTCATCCAGCAATAGCGTATTTCCCCCCTTCATCAATGTTTTTGCAAGATGCAACCGGCCTCTCTCTCCTCCCGAGAGGTTCCCCACGAGCTTTTGCTGGTCAGGTCCCTTGAAGTTGAACCGGCCGATATAGGCCCGGGCGGATGTTTCGTACCGACCGACGGTCAGGACGTCCGACTCTCCCGCAACCTCCTGCAGGACTGTTTTTTTGGCATCGAGCGCGTCCCGGGACTGATCGACCATGGCAAGTCGGACGGAAGGGCCGACCTTTAGCGTCCCGCTGTCAGGATCTTCCAGCCCCGCAATCAGACGGAACAGTGTCGATTTTCCGGCACCGTTGGGACCGATTATGCCCACGATGGCTCCCGGAGGGATCGAAAAGGAGAGTTTTTCATAAAGAAGACGGTCGCCAAAGCCCTTCGAAACCCCTTCAAATTCGATGACCTGATCACCAAGGCGCTCTCCCGCCGGAATGAAGATCTCCTGGGTTTCATTTCTTTCCTGCCAGCTCTGGCTTTCCAGTTCGGAAAACCTTGCCAGGCGCGCCTTTGATTTCGCCTGCCGACCTTTGGGGCTTTGTCGGACCCATTCGAGTTCCTGTTTGATTGCCCGCATCCGGGCTGACTCTTGCCTGCCTTCCAGTGCCAGACGTGCTTCTTTCTGTTCAAGCCAGGAGCTGTAGTTGCCTTTCCAGGGAAGCCCCTGACCGCGATCGAGTTCAAGGATCCACTCGGCGACGTTGTCGAGAAAATAACGGTCGTGGGTGACGGCTACCACCGTACCCGGAAATTCCTGGAGGAAATGCTCCAGCCATTCCACGGATTCGGCATCAAGGTGATTGGTCGGTTCGTCGAGAAGAAGCATGTCCGGAGCGGAGAGGAGGAGACGACACAGGGCGACCCGACGTTTTTCGCCTCCGGAAAGATGGGAGATCCGGGCTTCCCACGGTGGAATCCGAAGGGCATCCGCGGCGATTTCCATCTTCTGTTCGAGATGATGACCATCCGAAGTTGCAAGAATCTTCTCGAGTTTCTCCTGCTCTTTGGCCAGCAGGTCGAAGTCGGCATCCGGTTCGGCATATGCCGCATATATTTCTTCCAGCCGTTGATGGGCGGAAAAAGCATCACAAAGACCTTCCTCCACAACGGAACGGACATCGGCCTCGGGATCGAGGAACGGTTCCTGTGGGAGATATCCGATCTTGATCCCCGGCTGGGGAATCGCCTCCCCCAAAAAATCCTTGTCCTCTCCGGCCATGATACGAAGCAGTGTCGATTTTCCGGACCCGTTCAGACCCAGAACGCCGATCTTGGCACCCGGAAAAAAACTGAGCGAAATATCTTTCAGAATATGTCTCTTCGGCGGAACAACTTTTCCGACGCGATTCATGGTGAAGATGTACTGGGCCATGGTTCCCCTTCTGAGAAATTCGTTATTGCATCAATCTGGGCGATTGAGTCCGTATACTGCTGTAAATTCCAGTTTGGCCAGGAATTGAAAAAGGCCACTGTCTTCCCGAGAATGGGCGTTGCCCAAACAACCTATTCTCAACAAGGAGGAAGAACAATGGCCAACATTGACGTTACCCTGAATCCGGATCTTTTGCCAAACCTTTTGACCGATGAGGGCGAAGGATTGAAAAAGCTGGTCGAATCGGTGTTGAACCAGGTTCTGGAAGGCCCAGATGACGGACCATCTGGGGGCCGACCGTCATGAACGCTCGAGTGATCGGACCGGCTACCGAAACGGATATCGGGAACGACAGCTGACAACGCGGGTCGGAACCCTGATTCTCCGGGTTCCCCAAACCCGGGACGGAAGCTTTTCGACCGAGTTGTTCCGACGCTACCAGCGCTCTGAACAAGCCCTGGTTCTGGCGCTGATGGAGATGGTGGTCCAAGGGGTCTCGACCCGCAAAGTCACGCATATCACGGAAGAGTTGTGTGGCGCGACATTTTCGAAATCCACGGTGAGTTCTTTGGCCACGGGTCTTTCGGCCCGGGTCAACCACTGGCGAAACC
>Ga0078972_1001354_pt1 | contig 92527 bp, 110 predicted proteins | sample YelNatPaOPGAMG01_FD_67568 | JGI IMG/M metagenome (GOLD analysis project Ga0078972, IMG submission 67568) | Hot spring thermophilic microbial communities from Obsidian Pool, Yellowstone National Park, USA - OP-RAMG-01 (SPADES assembly) (version 2) | ecosystem: Environmental > Aquatic > Thermal... | reverse complement strand
ACCTAGAAATACTAATGCAAGCCACAGAAGCCTACAAGATAGGAAGAGAAGTAACCAAAAAAGCAGATCAAATCCTAAAATTCACCAAAACAGGACAAGTACTAGTAATAACAACAGCAGGGATAGTTAAATATAAAAACAATACATCAGAGGATGCGATTGAAGGTATATTGAATGAAGCACGGGGCATAGTAACCTATGGCAAAGGTAATCTCATAACACTCAAAAAAACGGCTGTCGACCCATTAGTATTCGCATTCATTATCAAAAAAGGCGATGACCTCCTCTTAGCCTATTATATCAATGAAACACTTGTATACCATGGAACAATTTCACAGAACATGACAAAAGCGCAATGGAACAACCTACAACAAAAACTTGGAGATTATGCATTCCCAATAGCAAGCCTAGCAAATGCATGGGCTATAGGAGCACCAATAGATTTGTTAAAGGAAGCAGCATTCCACGGACACCTATGTAGCGGATGTATAAGTGGATATGCAATGAGTAAAACACTCTACATATATTATCCGCCAATAATCGATTTTTCAACAGGTTCGCCAATAGAAATGACAAGCTATGTGACAATCGGCGTCCCAGGAGGATCAGATGATGACGCACTAGTTCTCGCACTTGACACCACACCCGGAAAAAGATCATACATGGGTTATGCAACCACTAACAGCACAGAACTCGTAGGGTTCATAAGATGGAACAGCCAGCAAAAAACAGGAACTCTAATTGTCATGAAGTACGATGAAAAAGAACTTGCAGAACAGTTTAAGAAAGAATTTGGGTCAGTAATTGAAGAAGATTCGCCAATAGAACTTAAGTTCAATGCATGGTTAGTGAAAAAGGTTATGATGGACCCAACATCAATCATCACTATTGTCAAGGAACTTGATAATCTTACAGAAGAACAATATTATTACCTAGCTGGCAGAGAAGTCAACTACGTTCAAGTAAATGAAACCCACGGCCTTGACATGGATTATATTAACAGTTTAAACCTCCCAATGGCAACAAGAGCAAACAAAACATTACATAAAAGTGATCTAAACTACGAAGACCTTAAAAAAATAGGTGAAAATGCAGCAAAGCTGGCTAAAGAGATTTTCTTCCAAGAAAAAGGGATAAATCTTGAAAAAGATAACTTAAACCTCGTGGTTATAACATCAGCAGGCTACGTCTACTTAGATGGTCAACCAACAGACCCATGCTACGATGGAATATTCGATATCCTAGGGGCAAGACTGAGCAGGAAAAACCTTTTACCAGTACATCAGCCATTCTACAAGCCACTTTGGTTCACATTCGTCTTGAAAGGATACGATGGTAAAACACTAGATTCTGTTTTCATTATCTATGATCCAACTACGAAACAATTAGTAGCGAAAGAATCGTCAAATGGGACGAAAGTAAATGATATCGGCCCAGAAGCTTTAAATGATCGTCTTAGAGACAGTGAAAATGCAAAGATATTTGGATCAGTTTACTTCAACATAGAAAGCATAGCAAACGCATGGAAATACGACGTACCATATGACCAGTTAATGACATTCCTATTCCACAACCATGTATGCCCAGGCGTTCAGCCAGGATTCTTCATCACAGAATACGCCTTTGAAAACTATCCACTAGAATCCAGCCAAGAATACAAGTGGTTTGGTACAAGCATATATTGCAAAGACGATGCTCTTCTCTACCTGATGGGTGTAACTCCAGGTACTGGCACATATTTTGCAAAGAGAGTGCTCCAACAAGAACTTGAATCTCCAATGGTTCCCGGTGGAAGTGAAGAAGGCATATTGGTAATCTGGGACAAAATAAACAATGTAGGCAAAGCCATTTCAATCACTTTCAAATGGCCAAATTTCGACCTCAGCGATTGCCATACAAGAAATGCGATGTTCGAAAAATGGGCCGCTGGATTTATAATGCTATACAAAGGCGAAACCCCCAGTTATATGACATCACCAATGGTATTAACAAAGGGGAGTGAGAAATGGATAACAAGCGAAGAATTGAATGTGATACTTTCCGGTGCAGCTGGAAGTCCATTGACATTTCTAAGGTCGATACCAGATCGCCAATTCTCCGACCTAGTACCAGGCATTCCTAGTACTCCAGGCACTCCTGGTATTCCAGGCATTCCTAGTACTCCAGGCACTCCTGGTGGTTCGGGTACTTCTGGTGGTGTTTCTCCTGGTTTCATTGGCTCTTTTGCGGGCGCTGTTTCAGGCGCTGCTAGTGTTTCAGCCGCGGCTTCTCCCAGTCCAGGAAGTGGGCATGGAAGGGCTTATGAGGTTACAAAAGTTTCTCCAGGTACTAAATCAGCGGGTGCTGGATGGTACATCTATGGAGTCATCGGAGGCCTTATACTAGTTGGCCTGGCAGCTTTCGGATTCCTTAGAGGCGGCTTCAAAACCTAAACCCCCCCACACTTTTTATTTTTTTTTTCTATGAAAGAGGGGACTTTGAAGTTTTTAGAATACTCCTTTTTCAAGTGTTTATTCTATTATAGCTTCTTTGAAGAATTGTGGCAGGAGAGAACGGTATAAGGGACTTCTGAATAGCATTGTTATATTTGCGTCGAGGATATATGTGTAACATTCATCGTCGTGGGCGCGCATACCCCGGCCGTAGGCTTGCATTAAGGTCATGACAGTTTTATAGGCATACCATCTCTTGTCCTTTTTTTGACGCATGTTAACTTGCTTGTCACCGAGATAAGGGAATGGTATCTTATAGATTACCTGGAATCTGCACTTGTCATAGGGCAGGTCAACGCCTTCGCTCATTGATGGACTTACAAGGACAAGAGGCTTTTCGCTTCCTTCAAAATATTCTAACATTTCCTCGCGATTATGAATTTTATGTCCTATGAGACGATTATCAGGTATATTCTTTAGTATGAACTTCTGGCAGCGGTAATTATGAGTGTGTATAAGTCCCTTATCATATTTGTGCCTTTCTAGTATCCTTTTTAGTATTGGGATTGTTTTTGGTGCTGTGTCCTTTATCCTATTTTTTGACATTCTTCCGATGAGTTTTAATTCTATTGGCCGTCTAGAGGCTGGGAATGGACTGTCAACCTTCAAGAAGAATGATTCTTTGGGGTTTATGCCGAGCCATTGGCAGAACATCCTATCTGAGAGTATTGTTGCGCTCATAAACAAGCATATGTCAGCATGGGAAAAAAGATAACGAGGAGCATATTTATCGACTTGAAGTGGTTTGAAAGATACCTTTTCATGTTTTGTGTCGATAACCCAATTTCCAGGTTCTTTTTCCAGGCTCTTTTTAAGTTCATCTAGACGTTTTATCATCCTTTTCATCCTATTAGCTCGCCTTTGGGGCATCTGACTCTTGTCAAGATCCTTGTAATCTTGGGAGATGGCTTCGATCGGGAGTATCCACTCTCTGGGGTCATCTTCCTCGAACATCTTGGCGGGTATTCTCTTTTTTGTGTCCTTTTCCAGCCTTTTATTGGAGAGATTGACCTCGAGTCTTTGCATGAGTTTGTTTTCTATATTATGGGCTTCATCCAACACCATCAGTCTTCTTTTTCCGAAGTGGCCTACATAATTGAGTTCCAAGAGGGCGTAATCGTAGTTCATGAGGGTTATGGGACTGTTTATACCATGGGCTTTTTGTTCCCAGTACTGGCAATGTTCTCTTGATCTGAAATAGATTTTGTTTCCGTGAGAGTCCCTGAAAGCTTCTTTGAAGAATAGTGTCTCACCGCGGCTGACACCATAGGGGCACTGGAAATTTTCAGATGATGGTGTGGTCTGGCACACCCCAATGTCGCAGGTAGATTCGAAATCATCATTTTTACAATAAAAATTTGACCGGCCCTTAACAGTTGGGATCTGGAATTCCCTAGCATATTGATCTTGCAGCTGTTTTGTCATTGTGAGTATGTATGCTGGCTTGTATATTCTCGCGAGTGTGGTTGCTATCGCTGATTTTCCTGTTCCAGTCCCGGCTTCTAATATGATATATTTGTAGCCTTCTTCTATGGCTTCGTAGATGTCATTTATTATATCTAATTGTCCAGGTCTTGGTTTGGGGAATGGGAAATTTTCTATGATACTATCAGGGATGTGGGGATGTTCTTTTTTAAGAGTTCTTCTTTGGATCTTATCTGGGAATATTAGCCCTCCTTTATCCCTTTTACACATGCAATTTTTCTTTAACATCCCACATTTAGGGCATAGAATGGTTTCTTCCATTGTCTTTTTTATTATCGGGTAAAATATATAATATTATAGGCTAATAGAATTTTGGTGTTTAGATTGGGTGAAGGAAAGCTTATTGGTGTTGGTGTCGGGCCAGGTGACAGCGAACTTCTCACACTCAAAGCCGTTAGGATTATAAGGAATGTGCCAGTAATATGCGCGCCAAGATCTTCCAAGAATAAACCGAGCAGGGCTCTTTCAATCATCAAGGATATGCTCATCAGTAGGGATGATTACAAGTTACTTGAACCGGTTTTCCCCATGACAAGGGATGTTAGCGAGCTTGAACGGCACTGGGACGAGGCTGCCAGGCTCGTTGCCAGTGAACTAGAAAAGGGACGTGACGTTGCATTTGTGACACTTGGTGATCCTTCATTGTATAGTACGTTTTCTTATCTCCAGGAGCGTATAGAGAGTCTTGGTTTCGAGGTTGAGATGGTGCCTGGGGTTACATCATTTACAGGTTGTGCTGCTAGCGCTTCCATGACACTTGTCGAAGGTGATGAGATACTCGTAGTGGTTCCGAGAGTTGATGAAAGATTTAAAAGAATAGCATCCCATGTAGATACTTGTATTATAATGAAGAGTCCAGGGTCTGGAAGTGAAATAGAGGATATAATAGGTGATGATCCGCGTGAGAAGAAGATAGTTTCCCTTGAAAATTGTAGCATGAGAAATGAGACGATTCGAGAGGGATTCATGAAGAATGGAAATTATCTTTCAACAACAATTATAAAATTCAAAAAGTAAAAGGATTCAGGGTTTTTGAGGGGAACCTTATATTACAATATCTTCAATTTTTTTTGAACAGGAAGATTTTCCAAAAACTACCCAATTCAGGTAAGAATCCTCTTTCTCAGTAATTTTATATTTTTTACCTTGTGCAAAGGGGAGTGTATAACCAAAAAACTTATATATTAGTATATTTGAATACATGGAATTAATGAATCAGAGGTTAGGGTTTCTCGAAAAATATTTAACACTTTGGATATTCACTGCAATGATATTAGGGGTATTGTTAGGGTATTCCATGCCCGAGGTATCTTTTTTTATCAATCAGTTCCAGATTGGAACTACAAACATTCTTATTGCTATTGGATTAATTTTGATGATGTATCCTCCACTTGCCAAAGTCAGATATGAAGAATTAGGACAAATTTTCAGGAATATTAAAGTATTAGGGTTGTCTCTATTCCAAAACTGGATAGTAGGCCCCATATTAATGTTCATTTTGGCAATTACATTTCTAGCAAACTATCCTGAATATATGGTTGGTTTAATTTTAGTTGGAATTGCACGATGTATTGCCATGGTAATTGTCTGGAATGAGCTTGCCAGGGGAGATACTGAATATGCAGCTGGACTTGTAGCCTTCAATAGCATTTTTCAAGTTTTATTTTATAGTGTATATGCATGGATCTTTATCACAGTCTTACCACCATTATTTGGTATCCAGGGGAGTGTTGTAAAAGTTACTATACTTCAAATAGCAAAAAGTGTCTTTGTTTATCTTGGAATTCCGTTTATAGCAGGTATAATCACAAGATTCACTCTACTAAGATTAAAGGATAAAGAATGGTATCATAACAGGTTTATCCCAAAGATTAGCCCGATCACACTCATAGCTTTATTATTTACAATTATTGTTATGTTTAGCTTAAGGGGGCAAACAATCATCATGATCCCATATCATGTTTTAGTCATTGCCATGCCTCTACTACTCTACTTTGTAATCATGTTCTTTGTATCCTTCTATCTAGGATATAAATTGAAAGTAGATTATCCAAAAACATGTGCATTATCCTTCACAGCGGCGAGTAACAATTTTGAACTGGCAATCGCTGTCGCTGTGGGAGTTTTTGGAATAGGATCAGGCGCTGCTTTCGCAACAGTGATCGGCCCTCTCATAGAAGTTCCAGTACTTATAAGTCTTGTGAATGTAGCGCTTTTCATGAAGAAAAAATATTACAAATGGGATTAATGCTAGAGGAAATTAAAGAGCGGACCCGCCGGGATTTGAACCCGGGACCTTGGGATCCGAAGTCCCACGTCCTATTCCAGACTAGACCACGGGCCCTGAAAAATCAGTTTTTTTCGTGTTTTCTATTTCTGTTTGTTATATTTATAAATTTTTTCGATGAAATCCAGAATAGATGAAATGATCAAAAAAAAGGAACTCAAACCGCAAAAATTTTCGATCCAATTTTCAAAAGAAAGTCTTCTCCCCATTTAAAAGGTATCACTTAGGGATCTAACATTCAACTAGTCAGAAAGGCCATAATATTTTAGCCTAGATTCGGGATATATAAATGGGAACATAAAATGATATAAGGTGATTAAGATGCTTACAAAAAGGATAATACCATGTCTTGACTGCGACTTACAAGTACCAAATGGAAGGGTTGTGAAAGGCGTTGAATTCAAACAGATAAAATATGCAGGGGACCCTGCTGAACTCGCAAACCGTTATTACGAGGACGGAGCCGACGAGATAGTATTCCTGGATATAACGGCTTCACATGAAAGAAGGGAAACCATGATCCATGTGGTAGAGGCCACCACAGAGAATGTTTTCGTACCCATCTGCGTGGGAGGGGGTGTAAGGAAGCCTGAAGATTTCGTTAAAATGCTTAAAGCCGGCGCAGATAAATGTTCAGTGAACACAGCCGCTATAAAAAATCCAGAATTAATTAATGAGGCCTCAGAGATTGTGGGGTCCCAGGCTTGTGTTGTTGCCATCGACGCGAAAAGAAGATACGTCGACAATCCCAGAGAATCTGATGAACACTTCATAGTAGAAGTGGAAGATGGTTACTGCTGGTATGAATGCAGCATTTATGGCGGCCGCGAATTCACAGGTATTGATGCGATACAATGGGCTCTTGAATGCCAGGAGAGAGGAGCTGGTGAAATACTTTTAACATCCATGGATCGTGACGGTACAAAGAAAGGCTATGATATTCCATTGACAAGAGCTATAAGCGAGAATGTTGACATACCAGTTATAGCATCAGGCGGAGTCGGCGAACCAGAACACATGTACGAGGCATTTACAGAGGGTAAAGCTGACGCTGCATTAGCTGCGAGCATATTCCACTTTAATGAATATCCAATCCCCACAGTGAAAAGATACTTGAAAGAGAAAGGAATACCAGTTAGATTATAAAGGGATTTGGTGGGGATGCAAGGGACCTTCAACATTAAAGCAAGGGAATTCGACCTTGACACTACAATGTACAGTGGACAGACATCCCAACCTCCATGGCGCAAAAAAGGAAAATACTACAGTGAACTTTTAATGATAGACAATAAACCCTCCCTTGTAACAATAAAACAGACAAATGATAAACTCCACGTTAAAGTAGAATCCCCAGAAAAAGTACATTTATCAGAGGTTAAACAAAAGATAAATTATATATTTGATCTTAAATTCGACATTAAGACATTTTATGATTTTCTATATTCTTACCCACCCCTTGATTCTATAGTGGATTACTCAAAGGGGCTTAGACTCTTCCTGGCCAAAGACACCTTTGAGTGCACTATATCATCCATAGCCTCGGCAAATTGTTCAATAAAGCGTTGGACCAGGGCAATAGATAACATGAAAAGGTTGTGGGGTCATGAATATACCTTCCCCGAGGGCACATTCTATAGTTTCCCATCCCCTGATATCCTAGCAGATTTGGATGATAATAGTCTGCGTTCAGCTGGTTTAGGATACCGTGCAAAGTATATCATTGGAACATCTAAAAAAATAACTAGGATAGAAAATTTGGATGCTATGGACTATGATGAGGCGTTCCATCTACTTTTGAAATTGCCAGGCGTCGGGCCGAAGGTTGCGGATTGCATCCTACTTTATGGTTTCAGGAAACTTGAAGCATTCCCTGTTGATGTGTGGATCCAGAAGATAATGGAACACCTTTTCAGAATCGATGATAAGCATCTGAGGGATTTTGCAAGGGACGAGTTCGGTGAATATGCAGGTTATGTGCAATTATACCTTTATAATTATGCAAGGAAATCTGGGATACTTGGGGGAGTCTGATGATAAAAGAGACGATCCAAGAGTTCAAATCTAAGTGTGTTAGATCCTATCAGAAACTTCTCAAGTCTCTGGATGAAAAGTATTGTTGGAGGTGCCCCCAACGCGTCACACGTGACAGGATAGGGTGTAGAGAGGCTGATGCATGGGTTAGGATGAGAAAAGCCCTCGATGATACCATCAACTCTTATATAATAGAAGAAAGGGGTGAGGATTTCCTCCACAGGATCCTACAGAGGATCCATGAAAGAGACTTTGAACCTAAAATCTTTATCATGAAAAAACCCGAAATTAATGGATTTATGGTAGTTAGAGAAAAATCTTCAGGATTTAAAAAGGGTGAAAATGTAATAATAAATGACAAAATTCTTAAAGTGGAAGATGTAAAAAAAGGTTATATTATTAAGACAGCTGAAGGATCTTATCCCTCCTATAAGATTCGGGGGATTCTCCTGGATACTATCAGCAGGGAACATCCACTCTATGAATATTTCAAAAAGATAATCCCTTGATAAAAAACCACACTAGATGAGGTTCCTTATTGGTGATATTATGGATGCTGATGAGATAATTGAGCTTGAAAAAAAGTATATCATGCAAACTTACTCTCGCCAGCCCATAGTCCTTTCACATGGTAAAGGGGCTCGCGTCTGGGACATAGATGGTAACGAGTACGTTGATTGTTTTGCGGGTGTTGCAGTGAACAATATAGGACATGCACATCCAAAAGTTGCAGTTGCCATCTGCCAGCAAGCACAGAAACTTATACACTGTTCCAACATATACTATAACAAAGAGCAGGTTGAATTAGCCAAGTTACTCACCTCAATTTCACCCCATGACAAGGTATTCTTTGCAAATAGTGGAGCTGAGGCCAACGAGGGCGCTATAAAACTCGCAAGGAAATATACGGGTAAAGGTGAGATAATAGCCGCTGAGAATTCATTCCATGGAAGAACACTTGCAACCGTAACAGCAACCGGACAAGACAAATACAAGGAACCATTTAAACCATTACCACCAGGTTTCAAACATGTACCCTATGGTGACATCCAAGCCATGGCAGAAGCCATAACAGATGACACAGCAGCCATAATCCTAGAAGCTATACAAGGCGAAGGAGGAGTTGTGGTCCCACCAGAAGGCTACCTAGAAGATGTTCAAGCACTTGCAAGAGAAAACGATATTCTATTCATCCTTGACGAGGTTCAGACAGGCTTCGGCAGGACAGGGGCCATGTTCGCATCAGAACTTTTCGGCATACAACCCGATATAACAACAGTAGCTAAAGCCATGGGTGGAGGCTACCCCATAGGCGCTATACTAGCAAATGAGAATGTTGCATCAGCATTCAAGCCAGGAGATCACGGATCGACATTTGGGGGTAATCCGTTGGGTTGCGCGGCTGCCATAGCAGCCATCGAAGTTATAATAACTGAAAACCTACCAGAGAATTCCAAAAGATTAGGAGGATACTTTAAAGGGCGCTTAGAAGATCTAATGGACAAATATGATATTATACGTGAAGTGAGAGGCCATGGTTTAATGTTAGGTGTTGAACTTGCAATGAAATGCGATAAAATAGTGGACGAAGCAAGAAGGATGGGAGTGCTTATAAATTGTACAGCAGACAACGTTATAAGACTAGTGCCACCACTCCTCATAAAAAAAGATGAAATAGACAAGGTCGTTGAAGTCCTAGATAATATCTTCATTTCAATCCATAAAACCTCTTAAACTCGGCAAGCCATGGAGAAACCTTAAGGTCGTCGATTTCATCCACCCATTTATATGCCTCATGCTCATCACTTAACCTTAAAACACCACCCATAACTCTAACACGAAAGATAATATTCACAGAGACCTTAAATGGGAATTCCTGTTGAAAAGCGCCAAGAACACTCATAGGACATACTATAAGGCCAGTTTCCTCATAAACTTCCCTCTTCAGCGTCTTGTCGAGTGTTTCCCCCTCTAACATTTTACCCCCAGGAAGCTCCCATAATCCTGGGTTCGTCCCAGAATTCATTGATCTTTTAAGTAATAATATCATATTATCTTCTAGTATAAGCGCCCTTACAACTGGTATGAATGGCCTCATATTCCCAAACTCCGAAAATTATTATAGGAGGTTCATCATGTTAAATGTTGAATTTAATGATAAAGGGCATATGTTAATCGGTGGAGCAGATGCAGTGGAACTTGCAGAAAATTATGACACACCACTCTATGTCATAGATGAAATGCGCATAAGAAAAAACTACCAGAGACTCCATAAGGCCTTCACCCAATATTATCCGAATTTCCAGATATTATATGCATGTAAGGCGAACACGAACCTTGCGATTTTAAAAATACTAGAAGATGAAGGTAGTGGGATAGATGCCGTTTCCCCAGGGGAAATATACATAGCCCTACTTGCAGGATTTAAACCAGAAAAGATACTGTTCACTGGGAATAATCTCAGAGACGATGAAATGCTTTTCGCAGTCAAAGCTGGCGCTATGATAAACATCGACTCAAAATCACAGCTTCTAAGACTTTCAAAAATAGCAAATCCAGCGGATCTTACGATATCCTTCAGAATAAACCCCCTTGTAGGCGCAGGACACCATGAACATTGTATAACTGGTGGAGAACTTAGTAAATTTGGTGTAAGAGAAGATGAAGCCCCTGAAATATACAAGTTGGCCCAAAAGCTTGGTTTCCAACCGAAGGGGATACATGCACATATAGGCTCTGGGATACTTGAACCTGAACCATTCATGTTAGCAGTGGAAAAACTCATGGACGTGGCGGGTGAAGTTTCAGAAGCCACAGGGATAGAATTTGAATTCATAGATTTTGGCGGGGGCCTTGGGATACCATATCATCCAGATGAGGAACCATTAAATATCAATGAATTTGCAGAGAGGATAACAAGCCTCTTCATGGAGAAATTAGATGAACATTCCCTTGGAAACCCTGCAATCTGCATTGAACCTGGAAGATATATAGTGGGTGACGCAGCCTGCCTATTAACAAGAGTGAACACGATAAAGGAAAGTTACAGAAAGTTTGCTGGTGTTGATGCAGGTTTTAATGCTCTTGTAAGACCGGTGATGTATGGTTCATACCATCATATAATCGTGGCAAATAAAGCAGATAAAAAACCGGTAGAGGAGATTGACATAGCTGGTAATCTATGCGAGTCAGGCGACATTTTTGCAAGGGACAGAAAACTTCCAAAGGTTGAAGAGGGGGACTTGCTAGCTATATTAGACGCTGGTGCATATGCATTTTCCATGGCATCACAGTATAATTCAAGACCAAGACCAGCCGAAGTCCTTGTAAAGGATGGTGAAAGCGAAATCATAAGGGAAAGGGAAGATTTCCCAGACCTTATAGACAGGCAGATAATCCCACCAAGACTCCTAAAATGAGGTTGGATTGACATGTCAAGGATGATAATATTTTCCAAGATGCACGCACTTGGCAACGATTATATAATCATAAATGAGAGCATAAAAGAGTGCCTAAATGAAGATGAAAAGCCAGATTTTGTGGTGGAGGTCTGCCAGCGAAGATTTTCAATCGGAGCTGATGGTGTTATATTCGTGGAACCCCCGCAAGAGGATGGTGACATAAGATTCAGGATATTTAATGCTGATGGAAGCGAAGCCGAGATGTGTGGTAATGGTATAAGATGCTTTTCCAAGTTTGTATATGATAATGCTATTGTAAGGAAAAGTAAACTCAAGGTGGAGACCCTTGCAGGTCTTAAAATTGTAGATTTAAATATTAGTGGGGGACAAGTAGTCTCTGCACGTGTAGATATGGGACTTGCAACTTTCAAAACAGAGAAAATACCAATGAAAGCATCCAAGGATGAATTCATAGAAGAGTATCTTGAAGTTAATGGCCAGGATATAAAACTTACAGCGGTTAGTGTGGGTAACCCCCATGCTATTATATTTGTAGATGATGTGGAGTCCGTGAACCTAGAGGGACTCGGACCCCTTATAGAGAATCATCCGATTTTTCCTGAAAGGATAAATGTGCATTTTGTTGAAATTTTGAGTCCATCAGAGGTTAGGATGGTTACATGGGAGCGTGGTGTTGGACCTACGCTAGCTTGTGGGACTGGTGCCACGGCAACTGTCATTGCAGGTAACAGGGTCGGTAAATTGGATGATAAGGTTCTTGTCCATCTTCCCGGTGGTGAACTTAATATTCAAGTTTATAGGGGAGATGGTAAAATAGGCGCTTACATGGAGGGTGATGCTATCCTAGTATTTGATGGTATACTTTCATGGTGATTTGGCTGTTATAACTACTATATCTTCAAAGAAGAATTTTTCAGAGGCTGTGATTTCCACATCAAATCCTATTTCTTCCAATTTTTTCATCGTCTTTTTTATGTTTGATAGTGATGATTGCACTATTTGTATTCTTCCACCTTTTTTTAGGTGTGTTTTCACCTTTTTCAAGAAACGGTCGATTACGGTTCTGCCAGTCTTTCCCCCATCCCATGCCCTGTCGATGACTTCACCGGTTAACTCCTCATCTGAACTTGGTAGATATGGTGTGTTAAAGAGTATGAGATCAAACTTTTCACCTTTAACAGGTTCGAAGAGGTCTCCCTCTAGTATTCTTATTCTTTGATTGTTGATCCTAGCATTTTCTTCTGCGCATTTGACAGCATAAGGGTTTATGTCAGTAGCAGTTACATTAGCCTTTTTAGCTGCGAGTATCGCTATCAGACCCGTTCCCGTACCTATCTCAAGGACTTCGTCGCCTTCTTTAACTTTGAGGTTGTCCGCGAGGAGGAACGTGTCCTCTGCCGGGACGTAAACGTTTTTGCACGTTTGGATTTTAAGGTTCTTGTATTTTATCATGGTCGATCTTCGAGGGTCAACTATCTCTCCCTGATGGAAGGGGCTCGTAGGCGGATCTCATGCAAGCATTCATCCATACATTAGGCTGGTTGGCGGCAGCCCAACCTCCAAGAGCCAGCTCCCAGAGGTTAAAGGAGGCTAAACGATCAGCATTGTCTTGATAGCCGCGCTTAACACACCAGAAGAGTGTCTGACTCTTCCTATTGCCTTTGTCGATGATCCCGCATCTTGGACACTTCTAGCAGGTAGAGTTCAACATGGGCTATTCTCCCTCTCCCTTGTATTCAATCATGTTCTGGAGTCTCCTGAAAGTCCAACCATGGAAAGTAACCCTGTAGTCTTTTCTGAGCCTAACTCTCTCACTTATCCTGTCAAGTTTCTCCATGACAACATAGTTTTCCTTGTCCAAAGAGTTGACTAAGGTTCTGCTGGTTTGGTGGAGGATACTATCAGACCATATTCGCCATGTGAAGAGCCTTTTAAGCCTCATCCTGGCGGAGGAGGCGCCTTTACATTGTAGGGAGTTCCTAGGCTTCCTATGCTCTATGGGCTTGCCATTAACACTAAAACCGTTAGAAGCCACCAAAAGCTTGTTGATGCCGATGTCAAGACCAACGGGATTATCTCCTCTGGGCTCCGGAGCCTTAATGAAGATGGTGAAGTGAATGTAGAAGTTTTTTTTCTATGGGAAGGTTTGGCATCTCCTAGGATTTTTGAGGAGTTTTCTTTGGTAGTCTCCAATGGCAAGTTTTGGTTCAACCTCTGCTATGGATTGTGCTCATGGATATCTTTTCTTTGTCTTTGAGGAGGGTGAAGAATCGCTTATCCAAATCCATGAAAGGGCTTGTGAACCTATGCTGCTTATTCATGTTGTAAGATACTTTGTCTCTTGTTCTTGCATGGTTCGCCAAAAGCTTGAACCTCTCCCTGGTTCTATAGTAGAGGAGATAATGCAATCTAGTGGGTTTGAAGTATTTTATTTTCTAGGCTACCTTGCTGATATAATTGCAAGCGTCCCCCTGAAAGCCTCAACAATATAACATATTCCTCGTCACTTGCATCAAGTTCACATACCACTGTCTTGGCAACTTCCATCTTTGTATATGTTGTTAAGGGTTTATAAGCTTAACTTAGGTGAGAAACCCGTTTCACATCCCCACACTTACGGATAGGGTCTCCAGCGGGCGTTAAAGATGAAAACATCTTCTATGTGTTCCTTTTTAAGCGCCTTTGTTATACGATATGCTAACTCCAAAGATGGGTTGTATCTTCCCTTTTCAAGTGCTATGATTGTTTATCTTGTCACCCCAACCTTCTCTGCAAGCTCTTCTTGCGTGAAACCCAGTTTTTCCCTTAAGATACGTATATTGTTTTTCATGGGCTCCTTAAGATTCTTTTTCTAGTTTATAGTATGTTATGGATTTTATGATGGCCCCCTACTATTAGGGCTGTTGCCATGAACGGATCAACGTATATTCTTTTTTGTATTGCATTATAGAATAGTTCTGTGAGTATGCCGATTACAAGGATGGTCATCATGGCCCATGCTGCGTTTCTTTCTGCTACTGCTTCATGGATGTATTCTCTTTCGTCCTTTTTAACTTTCCACATGACGTCAAGAAGGTCTATGAATATGAAGATTAGCCATGCTCCAGTTATGATTAGTCTTTGTTGTGTATCTAGTGGAGTTAGTTGGATGAGAAGGAGAAAGCTGATGATTCCTACAATGTAAACTGCACCTTGCCAGGTTTTGATGCTGATACCCCAGCCACCATAATTCCAGACTATTCGGGTCTTGCAATTATCATAATGTAAAAAATAGTTTACATACTATTTAAAGTTTGCGTATTGGGAGAGGTGTAAGCTACTTAATCTCAGAGGATGAAATGGAAAGTGCCTTTTTAAGTTCATTTGAAATTTTAAGTATTTCCATCGGATTTAAAGTGAAAACTCGCTTTTCCAACAAACTTGAATTTATGAGATCCACTACTTCCATTGGATCTGCTTCGCCGCTGATTTCATGGAATGATTCGATTAAAGCATTCCTTGCCTTTTTCTTTTTATGTTGAAATAGGGCTCTGCAGGTCCTCTCAAACATTCCATTAATTTTCTCCTTGGGAGTTAATTTGACAAGTGCAGATTCAACCTTTGGAGGGGGTAGAAAAGCCTTCCTTGGAATATAATCTATAATTTCAATGTTTGCCATGAAATATAAGGTTACTGAAAGGCGTGAATAATCCCTTGTCCCGGGTTTGGCGATCATCCTCTCTGCAAATTCTCGCTGATACATTAAAATGCCAAAATCAAAATCATATTCAAGGAATTTGAAAGTTATGGGCGAGGATATCTTATATGGTAGATTGGATACTATCTTGTTAAAGTATGGAAATTCTATTTTCAGGGCGTCGCCAACGATCACTTCAACATTCTCGTAACAATCTAACCTTTCTTTTAGTATGCTGGCGATTCTCTCATCCCTTTCAATCGCTATAACTTTTTTTACTTTAGATGCTAGGGGGATTGTGAGGGTTCCAATCCCAGGACCGATCTCTAATACAATATCATCATCCCTTAGATCAGCATATGATAAAATCTTCTGCCTTTTAGAATCATCAATGAGGTAATGTTGACCTAACCTCTTATTTGGACGTATATTATATTCCTTTAAAATTCTCCTAGTTTCACGTGCTAGCGTATTGTTAAATTTCATCCTATTTTCGTGGCCCTCCTTTTCCTATAGGTGGCCTTGTGAAAAGTACATATTTTCGTTTACCCCGTTTTTCCTTGTTAACGTCTAATTCCATCAGGACCCTTTTAACTAGTAATTTAACTGGGTCTGCTAGCATAGGAACCCTCTTTTTAATATCCTCGAAGCTTTTGAATTTTTTCTCTTCACGGGCTTTGAGGATATCCCACATGTGCTTTTTCCCGATCCCTGGCAGTAATTCTAGTTGGTGGAGTCTTGTGCTTATGGGGCTTGCTTCGTTAAAGAATTTTACGAATTTTTCCTCGTTTGATCTTATGATTTCTTCGATGACATAGGGTAGTTCGACTCTTGCCGTGGCTGTTAGTTCGTTGTGGCGTAGTCGCCTGTTTATCCTAGCTATCTTATCCCTTTTACCTTTCCCTATATAGACCTCTTCGTGTATTTCAAGGTCTACTCCAGGTTTTGGTGTTAATTCTAAGAGTGTGAACTCTTCTTTGCCTATGGCCTGGGCTATTGGTTTCCTTTTGAATCCGCCTAAGCCTTCACTTACATACCCTAATGGGAGGTAGTCTAGGATAATGGCATACTCTTCCATGAGATTCACTCGTATTATCTGTATTTATCTATTATTTTTAGGATTTTTTCGAAATCTTCATTTTTTATGGGTATTCTTTCCTTAGCGAATATTAAACGAACATCTGCAACATCTTTGGGCATGAGGTCTGCGAGCCGCACTGCATGTTTCTTTTTTATATTGGGAAGTTCTGTGAGTTCTTCTGTTAATTTTCGCGCGTCTTCATAATCTATTTTAGAGAATTTGCTGACATGTTCAAGGGCTAAGTTCTGTTCATATGTGAATTCATGTTTTTCTGCGAATTTTTCGAGGATGAGTTTAACTTCTGCCATTGTGACTGGGTCCGTTTCAAGGACTTTTTTACCTATCATCATGGATCACTCTTGTAATTGGAGATGTTCTGGTCTTATAATGAGTTTTTTATCCTTTTTACCATCTTTTATGATAACAACATAAGATTTGCCCATTTTATCGATTATTCGCCCGGTTTTACCATGGAATCGTGGATGAGGCTGTCCCCTGTGGATACTTGGATCTATGATTATATGGACAAGATCATCCACATCCAAACTTTGGATTTTCCTTGTTATAGGATTTGTCCTCCCAATTCTTTTGGTCTTCTGAAGTTTATGTCTTGTTTTACTCCTGAAACCCTTTGATCTTCTCATGCTTAACCTCCATGATCTTGATTAGATGATCACATAGCAACTTGATTTATTTATCTTCTTACCTAAATATTTTCCCCCATCATTTTTGTGACTCTCAACTTAAGCAACCAATTTTTTCATAGATGCTTTCACATCAAAGTACTATCAAACCTTGGCTAACCAACATTTTTAGGATGCTCCCCTCTATTAAAGATTACCATAGAGGAGCGAGCCCTTAAATTATCTTTAAAGAGACATGAACTCCCCCCAATTTCTCCATCTTAGAATATTTGAAAGAGTTCGATTGTCACCATGAAAACAGAACCATAACAATATAAATAATAGAACAAAGAAGATATAAATGTTTATTGGAGGTGGTGAGTGAAAATGTCAATTGTCCTAGAGCCTATGCTTACTATTAATTTCATATTTTGCATGATAATTTTAGTAATGGGATATTGGGGTTTCCGGAAACTTGAAAATCCTCTCCTATTTTACATTGGAATAGCCTTCGGGTTTTTCGGAGTATCCCATTTAGCCCAGCTGGCAGGATACCCCAGCAATTCACTGGCGCTTATAATAATCCGAACCATAGCTTACTTGCTGGTCATCTTCGCCATTTTTCAAACCATAAAAAAGTGATTGACCCACGATAAGGCCTTTCAATATATTAAGCCGTTCATTTTTATCGCCTACTGGAGACCCCCCCATCCGAGAGGGGGGATGGAGATGGAAAGCGAGCTTCCCACCTCCGTCAAGTATAACGGTACATATTAGGCCTCCGAGGATGAAATAACATGCTCGAAGCCAATAACTCTCTCAGTGAAAAAACACCCCCCATAACGAGGAAGAAACAACTAAGAAAGAACACAAACCATATACACAAGCACCATTAGCAACTCTGAACCCACACCATCCATTACCCTTAGGATCAAACCCCCCAGGGCAGGCCGCCCCCTCAAACAGGCCCATCTAAAAGTTAATGACACGCCTACAAGCCCCCCCAATGGAAGGGGATAGTTGACGGAATACTATGGAATCCAGTTGATAGGAAGTGAGCTACCCTGCCCTTACAAATGGGGCTTCCTGCTTTCCCGAGAGACCCATCCCCGATCAAATTCCTTTGTGTGGGATCATGAATGGTATCTTCTCCACGGGGCGGTTTCATATTCAGCATAGGAGGGCTTTGTAGTTTCTGTCTGCTTTCCGGCCACGGTTTGGACTAGTAAAAAAAAAATCTGCCTTTTAGAGACAAGTTTAGGACTTGACGTGGTTTGAACACCTTTTAGATCTGTTCAGAGGATTAACTTTAACTGCTCGTCTACCGGCTCTTTCGGCGGCTTTGTAGACGAGCACTGAAATGAATTTTGGCCATGAAGAGTCGTGAATGTACCTTTTTCATGGTGGTGGGGGGCTATTTTGAGGTTATTACATCTTATTTTTGGTGTGTTGAAAGGGTTTGTGTAGGAAATTGTTTTTTCCTCAAGAAAATAACAGACTTGAAAACCTCAATAAATAACATTTTAATTTCGAGAAATATTGCATATTCAATAAATTTTTTAAATTTGTTGCGTGGGGGGAGTGTTTGCCAGATTTTAGAGGGGTTTATACCATCATTCGACTTCTAGGACGTCAAGTTCGATGCATTCTGCGTGAGTGTTAAGTATTTCACTTACACTTGGTTTTGTCCTTCCATCATCACCTGATATAAGCTCTTTTATGTAAAGCCCGCCCTCGGTCTTTAATATTAATTCAAGGGTCCTAGAATCGATTATATCCCATTTTACATCGATTACTCTTCTTTCCCGTATCTTGTCTGATCTTCGGTGAGAAACCCTCTTTGGGGTTCTTTGCTTAATCAAATTTAGCGATTTCAGTTTGCCCAAGGTTGATGGTTCGATTTCATCCTTTAATTTGACTTTTGCCCGGTAAACTTTATAAGATGATGAGGTTTTGATTTCTACTTTACGATTTCGCGTAGAGAATTTCAAGTCTAGAACCTCGATTTTGCCATCAGCAAATTTATTGATCTTATCAGCGATTTCTTCGAGGTTTATCATTCTTATTTTTGGTTCTTTGATTTCGAGTACGAAGGGTCTTCCTCTTCCAAGCATCCTCACATCAATATCTTCTCTTCCTGCTCCATGGAACTTTGACCCCGAACCTTGAGTTGCTTTGAGCACTGGTTCTGCAACCAATTCTTCAACTGAGGTAGGGTACATTTTACCAGTGAAGTTGCATCTTGGACATCCTCGACCTCTACATTTTCTGCAAGGCCATTTGGTCTGCGGTATCCCTCTTGTAAGTTTTTTGTATCGGCCTTCTATAAATAGGGGGTTTATTTGTATCCATGCTCGTGGTTTCAGTGTTTTGAAGTCGACTTTGATGATTATGTCAGGGTTTTCGAAGTCGACTTTGGAATTGAATCTTTCTTTTAGGATTTTGCCAAGTTCTCGGTTGAATTCTTTTTTTATGCTTTCGACTTCAATCTCTAATAATCTGTTTATGTGTTCATCAAATTCTAGAATATCCTTTGGTAGTGTGCTCCCTACTAGTAGACTTGAAAATTCGAGATTTAGTTTTTTTATTTTTTTTTCTATGTAGTCTGCGGTTTTTTCGGGATCTTTTAGTATTCCCTTACAGATTTTGCATTCGTCTGACTTTTTTAAATTGAAGGTCTCCATCAACCTTTTGGCCCTTTTAGCATTACCTGGTCCTGGTATAATATCTGAAAATTTGCGGCCAAGGCAATTTGGACATAACTTTCCATCTGTGATATTTTGTAGTTTTTCTAGTCTCTTTTCTATTTCCATGTTTTTTTCTCCTTAGCGCAGGAATTGTTTCATCAGTTGTCCCATCGGCCCGCCTCTGTTTCGTTTTCCAAGACCCTTCATAGCCTTCTTTGTAACCTTATAATATTTTAGGAGTTCTTTAACATCTTCGTTTCTAGTGCCTGAGCCTCTCGCGATCCTTTTTATCCTTGAATGTTTAATCACCTCTGGGTGATCCAGTTCGTATTCTGTCATTGAATCCATGAGGGTGAGATATTTTTTGATTTTTTCTTCTGTTGCATCAGGTGCATTCTTCGGCAATTTATCAAGGCCTGGTATCATGTTTATGACTTGTTGAAGTGGGCCCATTTTCCCCATCATCTCGAATTGTGATTTCATCTCTCTTAGTGTGAATTTGCCTGTGAGGATGGCGTCTACTGTCTCTTCACTGATCTCTTCTTCTTCCGCGATTTCTTCCGCTTTTTCTAGTAGGCTGCTGATATCCCCCATTCCGAGTAGTCGGGAGATGAATCTTTCTGGGTCGAAGACTTCCAGGTCTTCTAGTTTTTCGCCGGTGCCTATGAATTTTATTGGGGCTCCTATTTCTGCGACTGCGGATAGCGCGCCCCCACCCTTGGCTGATCCGTCGAGTTTTGTCACGATAATTGATCCAACATCGGTGTTCTGTGAGAATGCTTTGGCTTGTTCTTTTGCCTGCTGGCCTATGGTGCCGTCAATCACGAGTATTGTTTCATCCGGTTTTATTATTGTGGATAGTTCTTCCATTTCTTTGAGTAGGTGTTTTTCTTCTTTATGGCGTCCTGCTGTGTCGAATAGTATAACATCATGGTCTTTGAATTTTTCAAGTCCTTTTTCTGCGATTTCAAGTGGTTTTTTGTTTTCTGGTTCGCCATAGACTGCTATATTGATTTTATTTGTGAGTTGTTTTAACTGTTCGAAGGCGGCTGGCCTCCATGTGTCTGTACATACTATGGCTGGGTTTAGTCCCTTTTTTTTGAGGTGATAGCTGAGTTTTCCTATGGTGGTTGTTTTACCGCTTCCTTGGAGTCCTACAAATAAGATTTTGTATGGTTTTTTGTCTATGTTGAGTGGTTTTGGGGTTTTTCCAACGAGTTTAACCATTTCTTCGTATACTATTCTTATGATATGTTCTTTGGGGGTTACGCCCTTTGGAGGTTCTTCATTGAGGGCTCTTTCTTCTATTGATTTGGATAATTTGAATACGAGTTTTATATTAACATCTGCTTGGATTAGTGCACGTTGTAGATCTTTTACAGCCTCTTTCACCACTTCTTCATCTACTATGGTCATCCCTGCCAATTTTTTCATAGTCTTTGCAAGACTTTTACCTAGTTTGCCTAACATGGGTCGTCACCATGGAAAAATTAGATTAAAAAAATTATATACTAGTAATATTATTAGGGGCATTTGATTTATAATTTTATCCAAAGAAAAAGTTTGTGATGGAAATGCTAGAAAAATTGGAGGAAACATTGAAAAGGGCCCCTATAATAAAGAAGGGGGATTATAACTACTTTGTGCATCCAATAACCGATGGCATACCCCTCACAACCCCTGATATACTGGAAGAGGTGGTTGATGAGATAATAAAACGTTATAGTCTAGACGTTGATAAGATAGTATGTATTGAAGCCATGGGCATACACCTAGCAACCGCATTATCACTTAAAACAGGCATACCATTCGTAGTCGTGAGAAAACGTGAATATGGCCTTCCAGGTGAAGTGGCAGTCCATCAAACCACAGGATATAGTGAAGGAGAACTATACATCAATGGCATCAATAAAGGTGACAGACTCCTTGTCATAGATGATGTTGTAAGTACTGGCGGAACACTACTAGCAGTCCTCGAAGCCCTTAAACAAATGGATGTAAAAGTAGCTAAAGTAATAGTTATAATAGAAAAAGGTGAAGGTAAAAAAATTGTCGAGGAGAAAACAGGCTACAAGATAGATACACTTATAAGAGTAGATATTACCGATGATAAGATAATAACAAGCTTCCCAGAGGAGGCATAGATTGACAGAATACAACTTCGAAATTCCAAAGATTATAAAAAAGGCAAAAAAATATAATCCTAGTATAATAGGCCTCCAATTCCCAGATGGCCTTAAAACACATGCAGTGGATTTGGCCAGGCAACTTGAGAAAGAATTATCAGTTACTGTCATAATATCTGCCGATCCATGCTATGGAGCCTGTGACGTTGCAGATGTGAAAATGGGTGGGATGGTCGATCTTCTCATACATTATGGTCACACACCCCTCTACACTGATTATACCATCCCAGTGATTTTCATAGAAGCATACGCCCAAGTCGATATAATCCCAGCCATCAGATCATCCCTTGAATTATTATCCGGCTATGAAAGGATAGGAGTTGCCACCACAACACAACATTTACATTTACTCAATGAGGCCATAGAATTCCTAGAGGATCATGGTAAAGTAGTTTTATCAGCTCCTGGAACAGGCACCAGGAGGGGTCAGGTTCTTGGTTGCAATTTTTCATCAGTTAAAGGTTTGGATGTGGACGCTTATCTTTTTATTGGGAGTGGAGATTTCCATCCCCTTGGTATAAGATTGTTCACGGGTAAACCTGTTATCGTTGCAGATCCCTATACTGGACGGGTAAAGGACATTGAAAAATTTGCTGATAGAATTTTAAGGGTGAGATTTGCGGCTATCACAAAGGCAAAAGATGCATCAAAATGGGGGATTATACTATCATCTAAGAAGGGTCAGGAGAGATTATCTCTCGCCCTCAAATTGAAGAGCATCCTTGAAGAGGCTGGTAAGGAGGCGTTTATAATAATCTTGGATGACATTTCTCCACAGTTACTCGTCCCATTCAGGGAATTGGATGCATTTGTAGTTTCGGCCTGTCCGAGGATACCCATAGATGATTATCAATTGTATGATAAGCCCCTTTTAACCCCCACAGAATTAGAGATAGTCCTTGATAAAAGGAGATGGGAGGATTATACCCTAGATCAACTAACCCCTCCTTGACGAAAGGGGCTTGTAGGCCGATCTCATGCAGTCATTGACCCCGCTACATGGGATGGGCAGCCCCCCACCAAGGGCAACGCGAACTGACACTGTCATCGTGTACACCCCTTCGGCTGTTATGCCTCCATGCTAAAGGGAGGTCCCACATGGGGAGAGCCCTCTGATCATTCTAGCATGTCATTCTAATCCTTCAAGAATCAGTTACCCTCAAGTATAAGGTTTATGGAGGTGGAAAAGTCTGCTCTCCACCCCATTTCGGGTGGGGTCTCCAGCAGGCATTGAAGATGAAATCCTATTATAGACAAGAGTATATATATGAGAAAAGAAAAAAATAGCTTTGGAAAGATTATACTATTTTTTATCATAAAATTCTATTAGAGGTGAATTGATGAAGGCAAAGTCTGGGGATTTTGTTCTTCCCGGAGATTCTCTAGCTGTTATAGAGGAGTTCGTACCAGCAGAGGGAACATATGAAGAAAAGGGTAAAATAAAATCCCTCTTTGTAGGCGAGGTTACAAGGGATGAGAAAAATAAGCGTATAAAAGTCATATCAAAGACTGAAACACCCCCAATATTAAAAGAGGGCACATTAGTCATTGGAGAAGTTATTGAAGTAAAATCTCAAAGGGCTCTTGTGAGAATACATCATGTTAAGGGCAGTTCAAGAGCACCTATAACATCATTTATGGGCGCCATCCATATCTCCCAGGTTAAGAACGGCTACCTGTCAAAGTTAACAGATGCTTTCAAAATAGGTGACATAGTTGAGGCCCGTGTAAGCAGACTAGTTGGATTAACCGGTATAGACCTTCAAACCATCCAAAGAGACCTTGGAGTGATAAAGGCCATGTGCACCCGTTGCAGACACTTTATGAAAAGAGCAGGTAAAGACGAGGTTATATGTCCAAATTGTGAAAACAGGGAGAAGAGGAAACTCTCCACGAATTACAGGCTCAAATAAACTTGGAGGAAAGAAAGTGAAGATCATCCGAGACGAAAAAAATGAACTTGAATTAATATTCAAAGGAGAGACCCACACACTCTGTAATGCCCTCCGAAAAATACTCCTTGAAGACGAAACTGTAAAGGCCGTAGCATACTCCATAGATCATCCTATAATAGGCGAACCCCACATGTATATAAGGGGGGATAACCCGCGAGAATCCCTTAAAAGCGCGGCTAAGGTACTCAAGGAAAGATCTAAGGAATTTAAGGACCTTATAAAAACAGTATAAAGTTCAATGAAAAAAAAGAAATTTAGGAAGATAAAATCTGAGATCAGGATCTTGGGGATCGATGACGCCCCATTCACACCACATAGTAAAGAGGATGTCTTGGTTGTTGGCACGGTCTTCAGGGGAGGTTCATGGTTAGACGGTGTACTAACAACCCATGTGAAGGTTGATGGAACCAACTCCACGTCCAAGATAATTGAAATGGTTAAAAATTCAAGGCACCTTGACCAGTTAGGTGTTATAATGTTGGATGGGGTGACCCTGGGCGGTTTCAATGTCGTAGACATTGAAAAAGTATTCGAAGAGACGGGATTGCCCGTTATAGTAGCTATAAGGAAAATACCCGATTTTAAAAAGATAAAAAGAGCCCTCCAGAATAAATTTGAAGATTGGGAATGGCGCTGGGATGCTATAAAAAGGGCTGGTAAAATATATCCAGTGAAAATGGATGATACCATCTACATCCAAGTGAAAGGTATAAACTTGGATGATGCGATAGAGATAGTTAAGATTTCAACGACAAGAAGCGCCATACCCGAACCTATAAGAGCTGCCCATCTCATCGCCGCCGGGGTTGAAAAGGGAGAATCAAAGGGCAGCGCTTAACTTGAAGGTGGTTAAAATATACAAGAATCCTCTCCTAACAGTAGACGTTGTCGTACTATGTCCTGATGATACTATAGTCCTCATAAAGAGGAAAAAAGACCCTTATATGGGGTTCTGGGCGCTCCCTGGCGGTTTCGTGGAATATGGTGAAAGAGTTGAAGAAGCAGCCCTAAGAGAAGTCCGCGAAGAGACTGGTCTAAAAGTGGAATTAGATCATTTATTAGGTGTCTATTCAGACCCAAACCGAGACCCCCGCGGACATGTTGTAAGCATATGTTTCATAGCCCATTGGATCAACGGAAGACTAAAGGCAGATACAGATGCCAGTGAAGTTTCCAGGTTTAAATGGGAAGAACTAAACCAGGTTAAATTAGCATTTGACCATGCCATAATACTTAATGATGCACGCAAATTTCAGAAAAAATATATAAAAGAGAAAAATGCACAGAATAGAGGTTACTAGTAAAAAAAGATAGTATTTCTCTAGACCCCCCCGGGAGGAAGAAAATGGAATTTTGTCCCAAATGTGGAGCAATAATGTTCCCAGACAAAAAACGTTTTAAATGTAAATGTGGATATGAAAAGAAGATGACAAAAGAATTATCAGATAAATACAAGGTAACTGAGAAAATTGAAAGTAAAGAAAGTGTTATATTCACGGGAGAAGATGTTAAAACTCTCCCCACAACAAAGACCGAATGCCCAAAATGTGGGAATAAAGAAGCTTTTTGGTGGATGCAGCAGACAAGAAGGGCTGATGAAGCCGAAACCCGCTTTTTAAGATGCACCAAGTGTAAATATACATGGAGGGAATACGATTAAGAACCAAACCTTTGAAGAAATCTTTAAGAACCTGAAAAAGAGCACTCCCAAGATAATGAGAGAATTCAAAAAGTTCAAGAAGGTCCTAGATGATAAAAGAGATGAGATAACATCATATAGTGCCGCTTTCATAGGCCTATTATTTATTATAACTGGCATCTTATATTTGAATTCACCAGTTAAAAAGATAGCAGATAACGTCATTTTCGGCGAACAAGCTGTCATTTCAACTTTTCTCATAATAATAGGGATTCTAATCATAGTAGGTGCATTGAAACAGAAGATTATTTCAAAAACACCCCTAGCTGATATTTACACTGAGATGAAGGCTATTGAAAATGAAAAGGATAAAAGTGATGAAAAAAATAATATTGAATAATCTTTTATCATTTCCATGAAACTTTGAATCCCCCCAAAAAAACTTGGATGATATTCCCGGCTTTAATATAATACAATGTGAGGAGGACCATAAATGTTTAAGGCAGAACTGGATGATCCTAACATTTTAAAGACAAGTTTTGATGCTATTTCATCGATTGTTGATGAAGTCCAAATACAAGTAGATGGTGAGGGCATGCGCTTGGATGCCCTTGACAGGAGCCATATAACCTTCGTACACCTTGAACTTAAACGGGAACTATTCGATGAATACGAGTGCGAAGAACCCGAAAAGATTAACGTAGATACCGATGAGTTAATGAAAGTTCTCAGACGCGCGAAGGCTGGTGAACATCTAGTAATTAAAAGCGATGATGCCAACCTAATATTAATATTTGAGGGTGAGGCTACACGTCAATTCAAGATAAGATTAATAGACATTGAATATGAAACTCATCAACCCCCAGAGATAAAATATGAAAACGAGTTTGAGGTTCCATTCTCACTCCTAAAAGATGCTATAGCAGATATAGATATATTCTCTGATAAGATCACATTCAAAGTTGACGAAGAAAAATTCATAGTATCTGCAACAGGAGAATTCGGCGACGCTATGATAGAATATTACCATGGCGAAAAGATAAAAGAACCTGCAAGGAGCGTATATTCACTCGACAAGATCAAGGAGATGCTTAAAGCAGACCGATTCAGTGAAACGGCCACTATAAATCTTGGAAATGACATGCCCCTCAAGTTAACATTAAAAATGCCAAATGATGAAGGCGAATTAAGCTTCCTCCTCGCACCACGTCTAGAAGCTGAAGAATAGATCATGGGGATGAATAATTTTGGATGATTTCTTCAGAGAACTTAGGAGGATACAAAAAAAAGAAAGGAGTGAAAGCGGACTTGCAAGGGTAGGTGATGATTTTTATAAAAAAACCTATGATTACATGAGAAAACTTATGAGCACCCTGAGCAGGGATCCATTAAATACGAGGGGACACCACCTTCTAATGGATGTTCAAAGGATAACCATGGAAATATGTGAACGTAGAGAGCACAAAATAACAGATATTGCGCTGATGAATGTTCAAAGATCCTATAATCTTTTTAATAAAAAGCCCAAATTAGATTTAGAGGATGCAAGTCCAATTAATTTAACCCCCGAGGAAAAAAAATTATATTCTTCCATTATCACTCTTTTAATTGACCACCGCTCCAAGATATTCCCTATCCTACAAAAAGCAGACACTAAGAAAATTGAAGAAAAGATCAAAGAATCCGCTGATAATGGGATTGAAACAATCATAGTATATGATGAAGTGCCATCGACAATTGTCGGAGTCGATGAAAAAGTTTATGGCCCATTCAAACCCCAAGATGTTGTCCGTCTACCATCCATCACAGCCAAGATATTTGTGAATTCTGGCAAAGGACGGTTTATTAAACATTAAATATCCCCAACACTCACAAAGTTATAAATAGACAATCATTGATATAAATAGCATAAGAAGGTTTACCCTTTTTTAACCATTCACTTTTAGATTTTTTGAGGTGATCACACATGAAGATTCCGAAAGAAAGAAGAACCTACTGTCCACATTGCAGGAAACACACAATCCATGAAGTGTTAGAATCAAAAAGGCGCAAGGCCAGCGAATTAAAATGGGGTCAGAGACAATTCAGGAGGGTTACCGCGGGTTATAGGGGATACCCGAGACCACTACCCTCAGGCAATAAACCAGTGAAAAAGTTAGACTTACGCTTAAAATGTAAGGAATGTGGAAAATCTCATACTAAAAAAAGAACATTCCGCGCTGGGAGAATTGAATTCACCACATAGGAGGACCGCAAGCATGTTCTATGAAAGTAGGAGTAATTTTCTACGCGTTAAATGTCTAGACTGTGGGAACCAACAAATAGTATTTGACAGGGCAGCCTCCTATGTACAATGTATAATATGTGGTAAGACATTAGTCGAGCCAACCGGTGGCAAGGCGAAGATCAGAGCCCAAATACTTGAAGTGCTCGACTAGAATAGGTGTTTTCATGGTAAGAAGGAAAAATGAATGGCCTGAAGAAGGCGAATTAGTAGTTGCAACTGTACATAAAGTTTTAGGTTATGGCGCATTCGCGAAACTTGAAGAATATCCTGGTAAAGAGGCCTTCATACATATCTCAGAGGTTTCATCTGGTTGGGTGAAGAATATAAGGGATTTTGTGAGGGAGAATCAGAAAATCGTAGCCAGAGTCCTAAGAGTCAACCCAGAGAAGGGGCATGTTGACGTATCCATGAAACGTATAAGGGATGATCAGAGACGTAAAAAGATACAAGCATGGAAAATTGAACAAAAAGCTGAAAAATTCTTAGAATTAGCAGCTAGAAGTTTAGATAAAAACCTTGACGAGGCCTATGATGAAGTGGGCTATGATATCATGGATATCTTCGGCGATCTTTATGGTGCATTTGAAACTGCAGCAGATGAGGGTGAAAAAGCGTTAATAGAAGAGGGAATTCCTGAAGATTGGGCTAAGGCGATTACCAAGGTTGCCAAGAAAAATATAACACCCCCAGAGGTTCAAGTAACAGGTTATGTTGATATTAAATCATATGCACCCAACGGTATTGAGATAATTAAAAAGGCCCTTAAATCCGCCCAGAAACTAGGCGCGATTGTGCAGGCTGTTGGAGCGCCCCGTTACCGTTTAATAGTTAAATCAACAGATTATCCAACAGCAGAAAAGAAACTTAAAAAGGCCGCCCAAAAATGTATAGATATCATCCAAAAAGAGGGTGGAAAAGGGGAATTCCATCGTGAATTAACATGAAAATGCGTAAATGCCCCTCCTGTGGAGAATACACATTAAAAGATAAATGTCCATATTGTGGAACAAAAACAAGGAGTGTAGCCCCTCCAAGATATTCTCCAGAGGATAGACATGGAAAATATAGACGCATTTTAAAAAAACAAATGCTCTCTTTAAAATAATAAAAGGAGGGTAAAAATGAGAGAAACAATAATAAATGTTTTAGAAGAAGTGGAATTAAACCAACCAATATTCATAGAAGCTCTACCAGGCATAGGACACGTGGGAAAATTGGCCGCTGATCATATAATCGATGAATTAAATGCTGTTAAATTCGCAGAACTTTATTCACCCTCATTTCCTCCGCAGGTTCTAGTGGATGACGATGGCATTATAGAGCCCATGAAAAACGAATTCTATTATCTGAAATCAATTGGCGAAGAAAAAAGAGATTACATAATACTAATCGGTAATACTCAGGGACTTTCCCCAGAGGGGCAATACGAAATCTGTGGAATGATACTAGACTTCATTGAGAACTATGGTGTCAAGGAAATATATACCCTTGGAGGACTAGCCACAGGTCAACCAGTTGAAGTTTCAAGGGTCTACGGAGCCGCGACCAACATCGAACTTGCTAAAAGATTAAAAGAACATGGTGTTATTCTAAGATCAGCTGATGGTGGTATAATCGGCGCATCAGGCCTGCTGCTGGGAATGGGGAATCTTAGAGGAATGGAAGGCGTTTGTCTAATGGGTGAAACACCAGGATATTATATAGATGCCGAGGCTGCAAGAGCACTGCTCAACGTACTCATGGAACTCCTAAAACTGGAAGTAGACACCGAAAAACTCGAGAAGAGAGCCAAGGAAACCCGTAAGATGATATCAAAGGCGCAACAAATGGAACAAGAAATGATAGAGAGGATAACGCTCAAACCAGGTGAAGAAGACCTCAGATACATAGGCTGATCATCAATGATAATAAACGCCGATCTACACATCCACAGTTGTTTTTCCCAGGCAACATCCCAAAAAATGACAATAAAGAATATAGCCCCACAAGCAAAACTCAAAGGCCTAGACCTTGTAGGTACTGGGGACGGATTGCACCCCAAATGGCTTAAAATGATCCTGGAAACTACAGAAGCCACTGGGGATGGTATATATTCCCATGGAGAGTGCGACTTCATAATCACAACTGAAGTTGAGGACTTGAGGCGAGTCCACCATCTTATAATTTTACCATCCATAGAAACCGCCACGGAATTGAGGGAAAAATTAAAATCATCCAATATTAACAGAGAGGGCAGGCCCAAGATTAGAATGCAAGGATCTGAGATAATGGACATTGTACATGAATATGATGGACTTATAGGCCCATCACATGCATTCACGCCATGGACAAGCTTATACAAGTCCTATGATACTTATAGAGACTGTTATGGTAAAGCACCCGATTTTTTGGAGTTGGGTCTTTCAGCGGATACGGACATGGCTGACAGGATAAAAGAACTCCAGGATATACCATTTTTAACAAATTCTGATGCTCATTCTCCCTGGCCACATCGTCTCGGAAGAGAATTTAACCAGTTCGAAGTGGATGAAATATCCTTTTCAGCATTGAAAGAATCTATAAAGAAGAAAAAGATACGTGCAAATTACGGTTTCGATCCTAGGCTTGGTAAATACCATCTCACGGCATGTACGCGTTGTTACAAGGTCTATGACCCTGAGGAGGCCCTAAAAGTTAAAATGAAATGTTCATGTGGGGGTACTATCAAGAAGGGTGTTGATTATCGCATCCATGAAATAGCGACTTGGAAAAAGCCACATCATCCATCTCATCGTCCGCCTTATATTCATATCATGCCCCTTGCCGAGATAATCAGCATGAAGCATGGTAAGGGTGTTATGACGCGTTCAGTTCAGAGAATTTGGAGAAGACTTGTAGATGAATTCGGCAGCGAAATAAAAGCACTTCTTGACGCTCCATTGGATAGGATAAGTGAATTTGATAGTGAAACTGCCCTTGGTGTAAGAGCCTTTAGGAACGGTTCGCTGATTATTATACCGGGTGGTGGGGGTAGATATGGTGAAATAAAATTTCCGGAGAATACATTAGATGCCTATTTTCCTGGGTTGAAAAACTGAGAGGAGCGGACCCGCCGGGATTTGAACCCGGGATCTTCGGATTAGGAGTCCGATGCCCTATCCAGGCTAGGCTACGGGCCCTTGAGAGAATTTTTTTTGGGAGCGGACCCGCCGGGATTTGAACCCGGGATCTTCGGATTAGAAGTCCGACGCCCTATCCAGGCTAGGCTACGGGCCCTTCTATTATTTTTTGGATAAAAAAATGTAAATTTTGGTATATAAATATTTTTTTGTCTTGTTTGTGTTGGGGGGTCTTCTGTTTTACATGTATATTGGGGTTTCTGTTGGGGTTGTTGGGGTTTCTGTTTTGTGTACTTTTTCTGCTAGTTTTTTTAGTCGTGATTCGATTGCTTGGGCTTCTTCTAGTAGTGGTTCTGTGTCTACTTCTAGGCCTAGCATTTTGTTGAGGACTTCGACGACTTCTGCTGCTGCCCTTGGATCGGGGTAGGGTGTTAGTATCTCTGCGAATAAGCAGGAGGCTGGTATATCTTCTATGGCGCATCTTGTTAGTAGTGTTCCTGATATTCCGTTTATGTTTCCGAATGGTAGTATTGGTATTTCGAGTTCTCCGAGTCTTTTTAGGGAGTTTTTGCTGTTTGCTGCTCCGGCGACTAGGTGTGATTTTTGTCTTACGATGATGCTGTTAAATGTTATGAGTTCTTTGCTGTTGTTTCTTTTCATCCATTTTACTATTGCGTTGGTCATGTCATAGACTATTGAGGATGGTAGTATGAAGTCTGATAGGAAGAGTACTAGTCCTTCTCCTTCATAGATTCTGAAGGGGTGTATGGCAACGCCCCTGTAGAGTACTGCTAGGGGTGGGAAATATTTGGAATCAATGTATCCTATCTCTCTCATTTTGAGGTCGTCTACTAGGAGCCATCCTACGATGTTGCCTATTAGTCCCAGTCCTGGGGATCCTTCGAGGACTGTGGCATCTTCAATTTCTTCGGCTATTATGGTGCATGATTCATTTTTTGTTTCGACTTTCATGATGGCGCACCACCGGCTCCGCCTATGTTTGCACCGGTTTCGGGGTCTATATGGATTTCGCCAATAATTTTACCGTCTTTTTCGATTGGCACTACATATACAGGTTTTCCTGCTATTGTGACTAGGTGTGGGGTTCCTGTAGTAGCGCCTTCTTCTTTCACATATTGTTGGGCTATATTTTGGGCTTCGGATGGACTCACAGAATAACCTCCATTATTTCCGCTGTTAACACTCCCTGCACTGCTAGACCCGCTTGCACTTGCACCGTTGCCTGCGCCGTTGGAAGCTCCTGAGCCGCCTGCTCCACCACCACTTCCAGATGAAGGTAAACTGGTGTCTGGATTTGTTGGTTGCCATAAGATTTTGGGGTTACTGGTTATCTGGTAACCTGCTGCGATGGCTCCGATGATTAAAACTATTGCCACTGAAATTATAATTTTTGAGTCTATCATCGAGTTTCACCTTCTAATCCTCTTATTGGATTTACACGTATTTTTATGTTCATTTATAATATAAAAAAATGTAGTATTATCTAATAACAATTTTTTATGATTTTATTAATTTTCGTCAATTTTTTATTCTAATATAAATACTTTTCACTTTTCCTTTAATTGAAAAACTTATAACATTTAAAAATACTTATATAAAGTGATGGTTTTTTTGAACTCTAAAAAGAAGAGGTGATACATTTGAGCGAAAGGATTGTTATATCGCCGACCAGCCGACAGGAAGGCCACGCAGAACTTGTCTTGGAAGTCGATGATGAAGGGATTGTGACAAAGGGCCGATACTTCAGTATTACTCCCGTTAGGGGTCTTGAAAAGATGCTGCTTGGAAAAGCCCCTGAAACAGCACCCGTCTTCACACAGAGGATCTGTGGAGTCTGCCCCATACCCCACACATTAGCATCAACCGAAGCAATAGAAGATTCACTCGACGTAGAACCACCCAAAGCGGCTAAATTACTCCGAGAATTAACATTAGCCGCACACCACGTAAACAGCCATGCAATACACCAGTTCCTCATAGCACAAGACTTCGTCCCAGAAAACCTCATGAAAACAGCAATAGAATCAGTATCAGAGATAAGAAAAAACGCCCAATACGTCGTAGACATGGTCGCGGGAGAAGGCATACACCCCTCAGATGTCAGAATAGGAGGAATGGCAGACAACATAACAGAACTCGCAAGAAAAAGATTATATGCAAGACTAAAACAACTCAAACCCAAATTAAATGAACACGTAGAACTCATAATAAGCCTAGTCGAAGAAAAAGGACTCCCAGAAGGTCTAGGCGCGCACAACCAGCCAACACTAGCATCACACCAAATATATGGTGACAGGACAAAATTCGACCTAGACAGGTTCACAGAAGTCATGCCAGAAAGCTGGTACGACGACCCAGAAATAGGAAAAAGAGCCTGCTCAACAATACCCCTATACGATGGAAGAAACGTGGAAGTAGGGCCAAGAGCAAGATTCGTAGAATTCCAAGGCTTCAAAGAAAGGGGCGTTGTAGCACAACACGTCGCCAGGGCACTTGAAATGAAAACAGCCCTCACAAGAGCCATCGACATACTAGATGAACTAGACACCTCAGCACCAGTAATGGCAGACTTCGACATAACAGGAACAGGAAAACTAGGAGTCGGTGCAATAGAAGCTCCAAGAGGATTAGACGTCCACTTAGCACAGGTAGCTGATGGCAAAATAGAATACTACAGCGCCCTTGTCCCAACAACATGGAACATACCAACAATGGGCCCCGCAACCGAAGGCTTCCATTACGACTATGCACCACATGTCATACGGGCATATGACCCATGTCTATCATGTGCAACCCACCTGATAGTCATTGACGACGAAGATAAAACTCCAATAAAAAATGAAATGGTCAGGATCTAATCATGCCATACGATGCTGAGATTCTAGTAGTGGGCTGTGGAAACATCCTATTCAAAGATGACGGTTTCGGCCCGGCGGTGATCAACGCACTTGAAGAACACTTCAAAGACAAGGACAAACCAGACAATGTCATGTTCATCGACGCAGGCACTGGCGGTCCACATTATGTGTTCTCACTCCCCCAAGAATCCTGGAGGAAGATAATAGTCGTTGATGTCGTGGAATTCAACGCGGAACCAGGAACCCTAAGAAAATTCAGTCTCGAGGAGATCCCAAAGGGGTCCTATGAAAACATGCATTCATGGCCGGTTAACCAGCCCCTCCATGAACTCAGCGAAAAAATCGACGTGGTGGTACTAGGGTGTAAACCAAAGGAAATATCCGCCCCCTATGTGGAAATGGGCCTCACACCCCCAGTCGAGAAGGCCGTTCCCAAGGCGGTTAAGATAATCTTAAACGAAATTGGGGTTTATCAATGAGCTTAATTGCCCGTATTAAAAGATTTTTAGGATTGGAGGCTAAACCCGAAAAGGAAAAAGTTGTTGAAGTTCCAAAAGAGGAGGTTGAAAAAGTGGCTGAAGAAGAAAAAGCAAAACCAAGAATAGGTTACATCCACCTAAGTGGGTGTACAGGAGATGCAATGTCGTTAACCGAAAATTACGACATCCTTGCCGATTTACTAACTGACATGGTAGAGATAGTCTATGGACATACACTGGTGGATTTATGGGAAATGCCCGAAATGGACCTTGCCCTGGTGGAAGGTTCAGTATGCTTGCAAGATGAACACAGCCTAAAAGAACTTAAAGAGGTAAGAGAAAAAGCCAAACTGGTCTGCGCATTCGGATCATGCGCCGCAACAGGCTGCTTCACAAGATATGCTAGGGGAGGGCAGCAGGCACAACCAGCACACGAATCATTCGTGCCAATAGCCGATATCATAGATGTTGACCTGGCCCTACCAGGATGCCCACCCTCACCAGAAATCATAGCCAAAGCAGTCGTAGCACTCCTAAACAATGACATGGATTACCTAAAACCAATGTTAGACCTTGCAGGTTACACCGAAGCCTGCGGATGCGACCTACAAACCAAGGTAGTTAACCAGAGTCTCTGTATAGGCTGCGGCACATGTGCAATGGCCTGCCAGACCAGAGCCCTTGAAATGATAAACGGAAGACCACAACTCAACAATGACCGTTGCATAAAATGTGGAATCTGCTACGTCCAATGCCCAAGGACATGGTGGCCAGAAGAGCAAATAAGGAAGGAGTTAGGATTATAGGGAGGCTGTGAAGATGGTTTTAGGAAAATACAAAGAGGTATTTGCTGCCCGATCAACAGATAAAGAAATCTTGAAGATCGCGCAGGACGGAGGAATCGTAACAGGATTACTATCATATGCCCTTGACGAAAAGATAATCGAAGGCGCGGTAGTGGCTGGTCCAGGAAAGGAATTCTGGAAACCAGAACCCATAGTTGCAATGACATCAGATGAACTTAAAGCAGCTGCAGGCACCAAATACACATTCTCTCCAAACGTTTGGATGCTTAAAAAAGCTGTCAGACAATATGGTATAGAAAAACTGGGTACAGTGGCCATACCCTGTCAGTTGATGGGTATAAGGAAAATGCAAACATATCCATTCGGTGTCAGATTCTTAGCTGATAAGATAAAATTACTCATCGGAATATTCTGCATGGAGAACTTCTCATACAGTTCACTGCAGACATTCATCTCAGAGAAAATGGGACTCAGCCTAGAACTAGTAGAAAAAATGGACATAGGCAAAGGAAAATTCTGGGTCTACACCCAAGATGACGTATACACACTACCACTTAAAGAAACCCACGGATATGAACAAGCCGGCTGCAAATTATGCAATGATTATGTAGCAGAGCTTGCTGATGTTTCAACAGGCTCAGTAGGAACACCCGACGGATGGTCCACAGTATTCCTGAGAACAGATACTGGAGAGTCCATATTCAAGGATGCGCTTGAAGCAGGCCTATTCGAAACAAAACCTATAGAAGAGGTTAAACCCGGCCTTGGCATGCTTGAAAAACTAGCATCACAGAAAAAGGAAAAAGCAGAGAAGACCATTGCCGAAAGGAAAGAGATGGGATTACCCACACCCTATTAATTCCTCTCTTATTCTTTTTTTTTGGGGAATGCCTTCAGATGTTTGATAGTTTTGGGAGTATGCTCATTATAGTGGGTAATATGATTATTAGTAGTATTATGTAGATTATTCCTAGGATTATCCCTGCCATGGCTAGATATTTTCCTGTTAGCTCTTTTTCCTTGATTTCCCTAAGGGCTAGTATGCCGAATATTATTGCTAATATAGCCTTCTCAGCCCCGAGGAACTGTAGGAAGGCGCATATTCCAATAGCTATGCTTGCAATTGCAAAACCACTCCTCATATCAGGTCACCTCCATCAAGTTTTTTTTTGATGGCATCTTTAAATGCCTCGAACATTTCTTGGTTGTATGCGATAAGAATTACCTCTTTTATTGTTGATTGATCGAGGAAGTCTTTTATGGTTTTTATCATGGCTTGGGCTGCTTTGGTTTTTGGCACTCCACCAACACCTGTGCCCATACCAGGGAATGCTATTGATGATATTTTAAGTTCAGATGCTTTTTTTAATGCCGCTATTGTCGCTTTTTTTACTGATATGATGTTTGATGGTTGTGCAGGTTCTTCCATTGTAGGAGCGTGTATAACATACTTTGCCTTTAACTTCCCAGCGGTTGTTGCTATAGCCTCCCCTACTGGTATTGGCGCCTTTGAGATTGCCTCTTTCTCTATCTCGGATCCGCCTTTGTTTTTTATTGATAGGGCTGCTCCTCCTCCCATTAGGCCATGGGAATTCGCCGGGTTGACTATAGCGTCAACTTTGATATTGGTGATGTCACCCTTTTTTAGTTGGATTTTGGTTTCTTTGTATCGCAAAAAACCTGCCCTCCACCCTATTGTGATTCTTTTTTTGCCATGACTACTAATCCAAAACCTTGGTCTCCATTGATGAACAGGTTATCAAATTTAAAAAGATGTTTTAATATTGGGGTGCTTATTTTCTTCATTCGTCTTAATGGACTTGGACTAGTTTTTTTGGTGGTTTGTTGTCCTTCTTTTGCACTGTTCATCATTTCTTCGATTTTTAGATAGGTTCCTAGGAATAGTCTGATGAATGGGAAACCATAACATAGTATACTTGTTGGTTCTAAATTTGCTTTTTTCAGTTTATCTTTGATTTCATCCTTGGAGTATCTTCTAAGGTGGTCTGCTTGTTCGTCTCTGATGTTACGTAACTTTTCGTTGTGTGGCACGCTAATCAATAGAATCCCATCATCTTTTAGCCAAGTATTGACTAATTTTAAAAGTTTCAGGTCTTCATGTAAATGTTCTAGCATTTCAAGACAGATTATAAGGTCATATTTTTTCTTAGGTTCAAAATCGAATGCGTTAATATTATGGATTTCAACCCGTGGATGATTTTCCATTTTTTCGATTTGTTCCCGGGTCATCTTAATTGAATGGTCTGAAATATCAACTGCGTCAACTTCATAACCTCTTTGGAGCAAGTCTACTGTGTAATAGCCGTAGCCACAACCCAAATCTAATGCTCTTTTACCATTCATATTCTCTTTTCCAATTTCATCTAGCAGATCATCAATCAGACTCCTAAGATAGATGCCTAGCGGTCCATCTAGGATCATGGAAAGACGCACCCCCCGTGTGTTCTTATTTTTCTAAGAGAGGAAGGTTTTTGATGATAATAGATGGCAGACCTCCCCCGTTTTTATATTTTGTGGGGTAATATTATAAATGATTTTCCATGATAGAAGAGTGGGGGTCTGTCAGGAACTTGGAGGGGGGTTTGAGTTTCTGCCTCTTAGAGAAGGGTTTATACATTCTTCATTGTCTAAAGCTTATAAAAAGGGTTGATGTTTTTCTAAACTGGCGTTCAAGGTTGTTCCCCACCTGTTATGGGTACTGTCCTAAGGTTATCATCCTGCCTTTCCACCCATTTTTTTTGTTATCCTATTCCTTTTCGGGATGGGAATTTAGAAACTATGGTAATTTAAGAGTTGGTTAAACTTCGAAGTATATGGATTCTTATCTTGCTGTTTTCTCGTATGATCCCATAGGCGGATACTTGAAAGTGGATTTAACATTGCTGTTAACTTTCCCTGTGAGTGTGTACAAGAGGGGAACTTTTATATTAGTTGAAGATCGGTGTAGGCTGGGAGAGCCCGCCCATATCATGGACCCTGAAAATCTTAGATTTAGGGTTTGGAACCGTCTCGAATGCCTGTGGAGAAAATACCTATCATCCTATACGAGGTTTTGGGGGGTAAGTGTATTTGATGAAGCAATAAACCCCCCTGGAAGAGTGGGGTGGTAGTCCACAAAACTTTCCATAGAAGGAATTTCGAATCCTGCAAATAGATGATGAGAGAAGCGAGGAACGGCAGACTCGTATCCTCCACAGATCCTTAAATGGAACCTCAGCCATAAAAGTATGTAGAGTTGGGAGAAGTCCACCTTGCATGGACAAGAGGTAGTTCACTCGGTTATAACCTGGCAGCTGTCCTTTTCAACGATTATTGTATGTTCGGCTTGTGACACCCATGCACCACTTTTTTCGCGGAGCACATGATAAGGATAGATTGCCCTGGATTGTATTAGCAGTCTCATGGAGGGGTTAAGTCTCCGGGGATCGAAGTATTCTGTCAGCCATCTTTTGGCGAATGGTAGGCTCTTGTATTCTTTTTTTATTTTTTCGAGAACGTTCCTTGCATGTGCTAATCTAAGCGGCCTGTCCCTTAGAAATCTGAATATATATGCTGGGGGCATGTCAGTTACATATCCAATGCCGTCGGTTGCGAATGGTTCAATAGCAAATACATCTCCTTCTTCGATTTTATGCGGATTTTTCTCATCAATATTAGGTATGGATAATCCTGAATGCAGGATCCATCTGTCCATACTATGGCCTGTGAGGTTAGTGACTGGTTTGAACCCGAACTTGTTTATGGTTTCTTGGATTATCTTCCCTATCTTTCCAAGCTCCACACCAGCTCTTATGATGCTTATAGCATTTTCAAGGGCTTTTTGGGATGCTTCGATCATTTTAAGGTTTTTTTCGGCTGTTTCATCCATTGGGTCTCCTACGAGGATGCTTATGGCTGTGTCTGCTATATACCCGTTTACATGCGCGCCCATATCCAATTTTATAAGGTCGCCTTCTTTTATCAAGGTTTTGTCATCTGCTGGGGAGGTGTAATGTGCTGTTATATCATTTATTGAAACATTGCATGGGAATGCTGGTTTAGCCCCTTCTTTCCTGATATTATCTTCAACGAAATTTACGAGTTCTATGACTGGTAAATCTTCTCGTATGAACTTCGCAGCTTTCCCTCTAATCTTTGATAATATCCGCCCGGCTTTCTTGTACTCTTCTTCCATGACCATCACATGGATTATTATATGTGCAATGGTGAAAATTAATCTTATAAACTTATATATAATGTTAGTCAGAGTGATAATAGTGAGGGAGTGGTATGGCTACGAGTAGTGTTACAATACCCCAGAATTTAATGATTTTAATTTTGGCTTTCATAGCACTTGCAGCTATAGTTATAGTTGCTTTGCAATGGAGAAAGGTTAGAGAAGTGCAGAATAATGTCTTATTACTCGAGAAGGAGATAGAACTTAGGAAAATATCTCTCGTGGAGAAGGATCTTGAATCTAAACGTCTGATGGAGACAACGATACCCCTTCCCAAGGATCAGCAGGAAAAATTAGCTAGTATAAGGAAAGACACGAAGAATATAATGCAGAGGATAGGATATCTTCACAGTGAAATAAGTGAAAGATTGGCAAGGCTAGAAGCCCAGACAGAATTCAAAAAACTCGAGAAAATGCTAAAGGATATTGAACAGAAAGAAAAAGAAATGGATAAAATGTTAAAGAAGGTTAGGGATTAATATGAGCGGATTAGAGTTATTAGCTATACTTATACTGGCAGGGGCGATAATAGTACTATTATACTATTATCTTATGGAATCTATGAATGGTAAAGTTCGGCTAAAATCCCATATCTATAATGTTGGTGAGAAATTCACAGTAGAAGAGGGTGGACGCATGAGTGTAAGCGAGAAAGTGTCTGATGTGGGTGATAAGATAATCCACAAGGTAAGGGAAGTGCCCATTAGCACAGATATGATCTCAAGTAAAATAGACGCCTTCCTAAAGGAGAAAAGCGACGAATTAATAAAAGATTGGGAGTTAGCCACAAAAGACGATATTAAAACCCTACAAGACAGGTTAGACTTGGTATCACGTAATATAGGCGAATTGGAACAAAGATTCAATGAATACAGAAATTATACTAACAAAAGACTCAAATCCCTAGACAAAAGACTTAAAAAATTAGAGGATGAAATTAAACCAGAATAGAAAAATATTCAACCCCCACACAGAATAGAAGGGATTTTCTTCAAGTCTACTAAAAAGGAATTCTGAGGGGGAAAATTTATATAAGATGAAAGTACAATCTACTATTTAGCGGGGTGGGGTAGTCTGGTGATCCCGCGGGGCTCATAACCCCGAGATCCCTAGTTCAAATCTAGGCCCCGCTATCACAATTCTTATTCTTTTAACCTTACCGCCGGGAAGTCCCCTCCCGAAAAGGAGGGGGATGAGAGGCGAAACATATATGTGAGAAAAACATACAAACTATGAGATACGAACTCAACAAGGGCGCCCCACTCAGGGGGGATGGCCAGGAACCACCGTTTGAGTGGAAAGATTCTCGATGCCTCTTGGGGTAAGTTCATGTTCTCCTACAAGGCTGAGAGAGCTGGTAGGAGGATGGTGGTGGACCCCAAGGGGGAACCTCACAAAACCTTCCGGAGGGGGTTCGACAGGGGACTACGTAGCCGCCTGCCGAATCCTCTCCCTAGGGCTGGGACGGTCCGAAGTAACGCCTGTGGAGATGGGACCCCTACTCCGCGTCCCGGCTTCCGCTGTGGTCGCGGGGCAAGTCCCGTCATTGAAGCAGGAAGCCCCCCTGCGAAAGCTGGGGGTAGTTCACAGATGGAGTAAGCCGAAGGGCAGCTACCGGCCCCAATATATGGGGGCTGAGGAAACTCCCCCCATCATACAGAACCACGGTGCCGGAAGGCATCAGCCGAGAGGCTGGGCTCTGGAGCAGAAACGACACGTCCTCCAAGTGGATGATAATGAAACCCTACAATTAAAGGGGTTGACTGACACTGGAGGGAACGGTGAAACGGCCAACCCGTGGGATGCAAGGGTAAATACTGCCAATGAGCACTGTACGAGGCAGAGGTGGCCCGCCTAGATGAATGCTGCCCGTGAACAGAAGGGGGGTTACTCTCGGCATGCTCCATCAATATATTATAGCATCCTTCATCCTCTGGAATAAACCCTTCTCTTTTTTGATTTCATCGCCACTGATTTTCGCGAATTCCATTAAAAGTTCCCTTTGTCTCTTATTCAATTTTTGTGGCGTTACAATCCTCACTTTCACATAGAGGTTGCCGCGGCCCTTCCAGTTAATATGGGGCATGCCATGACCTTTTATACGGAATGTGGTGCCGGTCTGGGTTCCTGGGGGTATTTTAAGTTTCACTGGTTTTTCCATGGTCGGAATCTCCACTATATCCCCCAAGGCTGCCTGGACAAAACTTATCGGCTTCTCAAAATAAAGGTTAGCCCCTTTTCTTTCAAATAATTTGTGTGGTTTTATTTTCACTGTCACGTACAAGTCGCCTGGGGGCCCGCCTCTGGGACCCATTTCACCCTCTTCCGGGATCCTTAACCTTGAACCGTTTTCAACCCCAGGGGGTATCCTTATGTGGATTGTGCTTGTCTTTTTCACAATTCCTGTCCCATTACAGTTACTGCAGGGTTTTTCAATAAATTTACCTTCACCATTACAATCTGGACAAGTAGTTATGTTCATTATTTGGCCCAGGAGCGTTCTTTGCACTTGTCTCACGTGTCCTGAACCATTACAAGTGGGGCATGTTCTTGTGTTGCTGCCTGGCTCAGCCCTTGAACCATTACATACCGGACATTTTTTTGTATGTGGAACTTTTATATCGGTTTCCAGGCCTTTATATGCATCTTCTAGTGTTATTTCGAGTTGGTAGTTTATATCAGCTCCCCTTTGGGGGCCTGTTTTTCTCCTGCCGAATCCGAATATGTCAAATATGCTGCTAAAATCGAAATCTAGGTCTTTGAATATGTCCTCGAAGTTTATGTTTCGGAATATGTCTTCTTGGGTGAATCCTTCCATGCCAGCGTGTCCGAATTGGTCATATCTTCGCCTTTTTTCATCATCGGATAATACTGCGTAGGCTTCGCTGATTTCTTTAAACTTTTCAGCGGCATCTGGGTCTTCGCTGACATCTGGATGATATTTTCTAGCCAGCCTCCTGTAGGCTCTCTTTATCTCCTTTTTGCTAGCGTTCCTATCAACGCCTAGGATTTCATAATAATCCTTTTTTGGCATAGATCCACCAAAAAATTTTGAGAAGGTTTAATCTTTTACCTCATAGTCTGCGTCTATCGTGTCATCTGATTCTTTGCCTTGTTCTTTTTGTTGTGTCTGTTGGTAGATTGTTGCGCCAACCTCTTGGATGGCTTTTGTGAGTTCTTCTGTCTTTGATTTTATCTTGCTTATGTCGTCTCCGGCAAGTTCGTCTTTTAATTCTTTGATTAATTTTTGGATATTCTCTTTCTTATCAGAGGCTATTTTCTCTGATAGTTCATCTAGGGTTTTTTCTGCTGTGTATATCATGGAATCTGCATTGTTTCTGATTTCAACTTCTTTTTGTCTTTTACGGTCTTCTTCCGCATATTTTTTGGCTTCTTCAATCTTCTTTTTTATTTCTTCTTCTGAGAGTTTATGTGGTGCTGTTATTGTTATGGCCTGTTCTTTCCCTGTTCCAAGATCTTTTGCTGACACGTTTAGTATGCCGTTGGCGTCGATGTCAAATGTTACTTCTATTTGTGGAATCCCCCTGGGTGCTGGTGGTATGCCTACTAGCTGGAATCTTCCAAGGCTTATGTTGTCCTTTGCCATTGGCCTTTCACCTTGTAGTATGTGTATGTCTACTGCTGTCTGGTTGTCGGCTGCTGTTGTGAATATTTGGCTTTTCCGTGTGGGTATTGTTGTGTTTCTTTCGATTAGTTTGGTGAATATGCCTCCTTGTGTTTCTATGCCAAGGGATAATGGTGTGACATCTAATAGTACAATATCTTTTATTTCACCTGCGAGTACTCCGCCTTGTATGGCTGCTCCCATTGCCACGCATTCCATTGGGTCGATTCCCCTTTCGACTGGTTTGCCCATGAAGTCTTCGACGAATTTTTGGACGATTGGCATCCTTGTGGGCCCGCCCACTAGTATTATCTTGTCGATGTCTTCTTTACCCATCTTCGCATCTTTTAGGGCTTGTTCCATTGGCCCGGTGCATTTTTGGACGATTGGATCTACTAGTTCTTCTAATTTGGCCCTGGTTAGGGTGTGTACTAGGTGTTTTGGGCCGCTTGAGTCTGCTGTTATATAGGGTAGGTTTATTTCGGTTTGTACTGTTGATGATAGTTCTATTTTGGCTTTTTCAGATGCTTCTCTCAGTCTTTGGACTGCGTTGTCGTCTTCCATGAGGTCGATTCCTGTTTCTTTTTTGAATTCTTCTGCTAGGTAGTTCATGATGGCGTTGTCCATGTCTGTTCCGCCGAGTTGTGTGTCTCCGCTTGTGGATTGTACTTCGAAGACGCCTCCTCCGAATTCCATTATGGTGACGTCTAGTGTTCCTCCTCCGAAGTCGAATACCATGATGTCGAGTTCTTCGTCTTCTTTGTCTAGGCCGTAGGCTAGGCTTGCGGCTGTTGGCTCGTTCACGAGTCTCACAACGTCTAGTCCCGCTATTGTGCCGGCGTCTTTTGTTGCGGTTCTTTGGTTGTCATTGAAGTAGGCTGGTACTGTTATAACTGCCTTTTTTATTTTTTCTCCTAGGAATGCTTCAGCGTCTTTTTTTATTTTTTGCAGTATGAATGCTGATATTTCCTGTGGTGTGAATTCTTTGTCTTGGATTTTTATTTTCCTGTTGGTGCCCATGCTTCTTTTTATTGCTGTGATGGTGTTTTCTGGGTTTGTTACTGCCTGTCTTCTGGCCGGTTCTCCTACTAGCATTTGTCCGTCTTCTGTGAATGCAACTACGCTTGGGAATGTTTTACCATATAGTGATGCGCCTTCTGCGCTTGGTATTATTGTGGGTTTGCCGCCTAATAATACTGCGGCGGCTGAGTTACTTGTCCCGAGGTCGATTCCAATGATTTTTTCTTTTTTCGCCACTTAATCACCTCTTAATCTTTTTTACATACTTTGACGAGGGATGGTTTTATTATTTTGTCTTTTAGCATGTAGCCTTTGGAGATTTCCTGGATTATTTCCCCGTTTTTGTATTTTTTGTGGTTTTCTGTTTGGATGGCTTCGTGTTTGAATGGGTCGAATTTTTCCCCTTTGGTTGGTATTCTCTGCAGACCCTCTTTTTTTAGAATCCCATCAAATTTTTTGTAGATGAGGTTTAGGCCTTCTTCGAAGTCTTTGATGGTTTTGCAGTTGTCCATGGCTCTTTCCATGTCTTCTAGTACGTCTATTAGTTTTAGTATGAGTTTTTCGTTGGCATATTCTATTATTTCTGCTTCTTGTTTTTCTTTTTGTTTTTTATAGTTTTCGAAGTCTGCTTGTAATCTTTGTAAGTGTGATATGTATTCTTCTATTTCTTCCTCCTTTCTTGATAGGGTTTTTTGGAGTTTTTTTAATTTTGAGGTGCATTTTTCAAGTTTTTCTTGTGGATTTTCCTTTTTTGATTTTGGCATTGGGTCACCCTTAAAGTTACAAAAGGTTATATTTTTTGTTCATGGAAGTTATAGTTACAAAAGGTTATATAAATCTTTCGTCAAATGATTATAACAATGAAAAGGAATATAGATAACATGGACATGGAAGCCTTGCTAGACGTTATGGGATGCCGTACAAGACGCGAAATCATAAACCTATTACGGGAAGAACCGAGATTCGTAAGCCAAATATCAAAGGAGCTGCAAATAGGCCAAAAGGCTATAATAGAACATTTAAGGGCCATGGAGGAAGTTGGTATACTAGATTCCTTCTTTAAAAAAATTGAACGGGGAAGACCCCGAAAATATTATAATATTTCCAATGACATCCACCTTAGCATAATAATAAACAGAAACACCTTCAGAATAGACCTTATAGAAGAGGATGAGGAACTTTTCACAAGCGAATGTTCAAGACTAATAAAAATAGAAGCAAGAATAAAAAGAGGCGATGAAAAAGCAGCAAAGGAATTAAAGGATCGGATAAAAGTCTATGAATCCCTTAAAAGGAAAGCAGAGAAAATACTAGAAAAAAATCAACTATAACATACTTAATTTTCTAGCGACAATTGCAGCCTGTCCCAGGGCTACTGAACCATCACCCGCACAAGAATTTTGATGTTGTATAAACCTATAACCATGCCCCTCCACATAATCTTTGATCGTGAGACTTATAGCCTCATTATAGAACACACCCCCAGATCCTCCGATCACATCAACACCAAGATCCTCCGCAACCCTAACAGCCATCTCAGCCAAACCCTCTGAAAGAGACCTTTGAGCGGCTGCGGCTATATCCACTATCCTTTCACCCTCACTCTTAAGCTCCATAACTCTCCCTAGGAGATCTGTTGTGTCAAGAACATATCTACCCTCATACTCCCTTATACGATAGGGTATTTCAAGACTATTCGCGGATTTATACGCGGCAGATTCGAGTTTCATCGCACATTCACCCTCATACGTCCTCTTAGAACATATGTGGAGAGCTGCTGCCACAGAATCCAGGATTCTGCCAGTGCTGGTAGTGGTACCAACATTAATATCCTTTTCTAATTGTCTTCTCACCAATTCTATCTCCTTTTCGCCATGGGGAAAATAGTCCCTGTACTCATCCTTGAAAAGTTCCTCAAGATAATCAAGAGTATAATAACCCTCAAGGATTGAAAAGAGCATCCTAGCAGGGTATATAGCGCATAAGTCTCCGCCGGGCATTCTCTGCGGGGCTAAACTCCCCAGTCTCTTATATTTATCATCGAAACAATAGAGTATTTCACCACCCCATGCTGTACCATCATCACCATAGCCTACCCCGTCAGCCCCAATACATACAAGTTCATCCACCCCAGAATCCACTGCAAGGGCAGCTGCATGGGCATGATGATGCTGAACTTTGAATATCTTGGTAGAATATTCCCTGCTTAATTCCTCTGCAAGCTTAGTTGTGAAAAATCTGGGATGCAGATCACAAGCTACGGCATCTACTTCTTCTGTTCCTGTTATTTTCATAAGATATCTGAGAGCATATTCAAGAAACTTTGTGGTATCATACTTTGTAGTGTTACCGATATGCTGGGAAAGATAACATTCTCCATGGTTTAAAACAGCGAATGTAACATCTATTTCAGGGCCCAAGGCTATGACATTTATATCTGATGATAAACTTGAAAGGTCGTAGGGTTCTGGTGTGTAGCCACGTGACCGGCGTATGAATGCCATGTCATCCCCCCTAAAACGGACAACAGAATCGTCACATCGATTCACTATCCTCCTATCATGGATTAGGAAATAATCTGCTATGCCCTTAAGTTTTGAGAGTATTTCACGGTTTTTGATTATCATAGGTTCCCCTGGCTTGTTAGCTGATGTCATAACATAGGCTGGTCTTTTAGCATGTTTAAAAAGCATATGATGTATACCTGAATATGGGAGCATTATACCAATATTATGTAAACTTGGGGCGACTGATGGAGCCAGATTGTAACTGTCACTTTTCTTTAGCACTACAATTGGCCTTCTTCTCGACTTTAAAACCTTTTCTTCTTTCCTAGAAATGGTTGCGAATGTTTTTATTGTTTTTATGTTGGGTGACATGCAAGCGAATGGTTGGTATGGTCTCCCGAGTCTTTCTCTCAATCTTTGAACTGTTTCTTCATTTGTCGCGTCACATGCAAGATGAGTGCCACCTATACCCTTTATAGCAACTACATAACCCTCATCTAATAATCTAGCCGCCTCTTTTAACGGATTATCGGCGTTGATGGGTTTATCATCGTATAAGGTGACTTTGGGCCCGCAGAGTGGGCAGCATGTTGCTTCTGCATGATATCTTCTATCTAAAGGATCCTTATATTCCCTTTGACATTCTTCACAAAGCGGGAAATCCTTCATGCTTGTTCTTTCTCTGTCATAGGGTACTTCCTCGATTACTGTGAATCTTGGACCGCAATCGGTACATGCTGTGAATGGATAAAGGTATCTTCGGTCTTTTGGGTTGTTCATGTCAGATAGGCATGCGTCACAGGTTGCAACATCAGCGGGTATTACAGATGTTCCCTTAAATTTTGTTGAACTGTCCTTGATTTCAAAACTAGTAAACTTGGATTGGTTTATTTTCTCCCATTCAACATCTATATTAGATATTTTTGATATTGGAGGTTTCCTCAACTTTAAATTGGCTATGAATGTTTTTATGGTTTCTTTTTCCCCTTCAACCGTTATTTCCACGATATTGCCCAAGTTCCTAACATAACCTTTAAGTTTAAGCTCATCTGCCAACCTGTAGACTGTCGGTCTGAAACCTACGCCTTGTACTATCCCCTGGACGAGAATATGGGCCCTGTACATTTTACACCTCACTGCTTACATTCTAAAATGTATATTAGGGAAAGGTGTTATTATATTATTGGTGAGGTGGTTTCTATAGTGAGACCCATACTTAAAGATCTTAAAGATGGGAAGATTTCGATCGAAGAAGCTGAAAAGTTAATAAAGAGCCAGTTTTTGGATATTAGAGAAGTTGCCAGGTTCGATATTGGGAGAACCTTAAGGACTGGGTTTCCAGAGGCTATTTTGGCGTTGGGTAAGAGTGATGATGATATCATGCAGATCCTTTTATCTTCTCCAGCCGATCCAATGATAGTAACACGTCTTGGCCCTGATAGGTTTAAGAATATCCGGGAGGGGATAAGTTCGCTTAAAGAGAGGGGATTTTCAATTAAATATGATGAGAGGGCGCATACTCTAGTCGTGAAAAGGAGCAAGAAAGTTTCCCTAGATTCAAAGGTGGGGATAATAACTGCTGGCACCGCTGATATACCAGTTGCAGAGGAAGCTAGAATAATCCTTGAGGAGTATGGTTGTGAGGTTATAAAAGCTTATGATGTTGGTGTTGCTGGGATTCATAGGCTTGTACAACCTTTATATGATATGCTTGAAGATGATGTTAAGATTATAATTGTGGTGGCTGGGATGGAGGGTGCTCTACCATCAGTTGTCGCTGGATTAGTTGATGTGCCTGTTATAGGAGTTCCAACTTCCATTGGATATGGTGTTGGTGAAGGTGGATTAGCAGCCCTTTATTCGATGCTACAATCTTGCACGCCAGGTATTGGGGTTGTGAATGTTGATAATGGTTTTGGCGCGGCTGCATTAGCAATAAAAATCATAAGGGCATTCGATTAGAACCCTCCCAGATTTTATGATGGAGGTTTTCTTCTTTTTGAAAATTCTTCGAGTATTTCATCAAATTTTATACCCTTATAGACTAGGAGGAGGAGAGTGTGGAATATGAGGTCTACAGCTTCTTCTAGGATGCGTTCGTTGTTTTTTGATGCTATTATGAGTTCTGCTGCTTCTTCCCCGATCTTTTCAAGTATTTTATCTTCTCCGGTTTTTCTGTTATCCTTCATTAGTTTGGATGTGTAGGAGTTTATTGGTTTGTCCCTGCGTGTTTCAAGAAGCTTGTACACCTCTTCTAATATATTATTTTTCATCTTTTTTCCTCGATTTTGCTTTTCTCATGCTTGTTGTGATCGCTATGAGGGGGTGTTGGGCGTCATCGATTATCTCAACATCATCTAGGGTGTATATTTTGTTGATATCTGCGGTTTTTTCCATTCCAAGTTTGAAGTCTTTTTTCATGTCTATTACATAAGAGTCTATTTCTTTATAGCCTAGTTTATATGATGCCACGGCTCTATGGTGCCCGTCAACCAGTATGTAACGGTCTCCGGTCTTGACGACTATTGTGGGCTCTGCAAGTCCTTTTCTAATTTCATATATTCTCCCTTGCAGTTCGTCGGCGTATATTTTGCTCTGTGTGGGTCTGAGCTTTGATATTGGGACTTTCATCCGTTTAACTTCTGGTTTAACATCATATAATTGTTCTAGTGTCTTTTTGAAGTAGTTGACTTTCATTGGTGTTGATCTTTCAATGTGTGAACGTACTATGTCAGTGTTGGTGATGATACCTACCAGTTTTCCATCTTTGTCAATGACTGGTAGTCTGGATATTCCCATTCTGAACATGACCCTTGCAGCATCGTTTAATGGCATGTCCTGGTCTGCTACCACAACGTTTGTGGACATTATTTCTTTGACTGTTTTCACCCATGGTTTTATTAGAAGGTCGAATGCTGTTACAATCCCGATAACACTATCATTGTCCTTCACAGGGAAACCGTCGTGTCCTGTTTCCTTCATTAACCTGATTATCTCAGCAGTTGACGTGTCAGGGTTTACTGAGATAACTTCTCTTGTCATGTAGTCTCTTACAAGGGCTTTCTTTGACATGTTACCCCTTTCCGCTCTTTCTCCATATTAGTCTGTTCCCGCATTCGATTTTCACTATCCTATGATATGGTATGCTTGTCCCTTTTTTGAGGATCATGAACCCCTTTTCGAGTTTTTTGATATCGGTGCCTTTGATGGTTTTAAGGTTTTTATGGGCGCCTCTGTGAATGTAACTTATCTTACACTCGCTGATATTCCCTTTCGGGTGCCATATCATTAAATCAAGGACCTTCCTGGCCATTTTGGATGGTTCACCACCTTAGATTCTCTCTTTTATAAGTTCGAGGGTTTTTGCGGGATCTGCTTTCCCCCTTGTGAGTCGCATTACTTGTCCAACGAGGAAGTTGATGGCGGCTTCTTTCCCATCATGGTAATCTTTAACGGCCTGCGGGTTCTCTTCTATGGCCTTTTCAATTGCTTTTATGATGTTTGTTTCGTCGATTATCCCGATTAGTCCGAGTTCTTCTGCTATTTCTCTGGGGGTTTTTCTTGTGTGTGGCATTTTTTCTATTATCCTTTGCCCTGCTTTCACTGTGATTTCTTTGTTTTTTATCATTTTAAGCAATTCTATGATATTTTTTGGTGATATTTTACTTTCTTTGAAGCTTATTTTATTATAGTAGAGTACTCTTTTTAGCTCGTCTCTCATCCATAAGGCTGCGAATTCTGGTTCTATCTCTTTTGCCACTTCTTCGAATGCATCTGCTAATTCCAATTCTGATGTGAGCACTCTGGCGTGTTCTTCCTCTAATTTATATTGTTTTATGAAACGTTTGACTTTTATATGTGGGGGTTCTGGGATTGTCCTTTTTATTTTTTTAACTGTTTTTTCATGGAATTTCATGGGTGGGAGGTCAGGATCTGGTATGTAACGGTAATCTTCTGCTTCTTCTTTGAGTCTCATTGGAACTGTGATCATCTGCGATTCTAGGAATGCTCTTGTCTCCTGCCGGACCTTAACACCCCTTTTAAGCAAGTTTTTTTGTCTTATCATCTCAAATTTCAGGGCCTTGTAAGCTCCCTTGATGGAGTTTATGTTTTTTATTTCAACTCGTTTACCTCCTTCAAGAGATATGTTTACGTCGGCCCTCATAGTACCTTCGCCTCTTGCACATGCACTATATTCCAGGACTCTTATAAGCTCCCTTAGGAAGTTTCTGGCCTCTTCTGGGGATTTTATATCTGGTTCTGTTACTATTTCTATGAGGGGTATGCCTGAACGGTTGAAGTCTACTATTCCAAGGTCTGGTTTGTATTGGCCTGGGTCTTCTTCGAGGTGCACTTCTCTTATTCTGACTTTGTTTAATTCGCCTTCGTAGCCTATGGGGACTGAGGTGCGCTGGTAGCCTGAGGGTAGGTCTGGGTAGTTGTAGTGTTTACGCAGGAAGTAGGTTGTTTCGGGGCTTATTTTACAATCTAGCATGAGGGCGATTTTAAGAGCCCCTTCAATGGCTTTTTCATTGGGTGGGTATGGTTTAGCCCCTGGCTGGTTTAGGCATACTGGGCAGATGTTCTCGTTTGGTGGGACTTCCTGGTAATTTGTTGGACAGTCACAGAATAATTTTGAGTTTGTTTCGAGTTGAACATGAATTTCAAGGCCACATTTCATCTTAATGGTTATTCCTCCTTTCAACCGTTGCGCGAGAATCCAAATTGTTATTTTTTTAGACACATATCAATATATCTTTTTATGAAGGGATTTAATTTTTCTTTGGATTCTCCTTTAATGAGTCTTTTGGTGTCTGTGAAGGTGCCTTTGAGTTTTCTCCCACTCCATTTCACTTCCTCTTCAACTCTTTTACCGTGTCTTGTCCCGAACATTTTGAATAATGGGAATTTGGTAAGTCCGTTAGCCCCCGCGAGTACTAGGGGTCCTATGTTGGCTAGGTTATCTATCCAGGTGCCTGTGATGATTTTAATTTTTGGGAATTTTATTCTTGTAGCGGCCACGATACCTGCATAATATAGTGATGGTGGCTGTGGTCTGTTTTCAAATATTGTGCCTTTGTGGGGGTTGAGGGAATAGAATATGATACGGTCTAGTTTTAGGTGTTTGATGAGCTTGAAAAGGTGTTCTAGGTCTTTGGTTGTTTCCCCGACTCCGAGTATTATGGTGATGGCTTTTTTAAATCCTAGTTCTCCTGCCAATTCCAACATTTCTATTATGTCTTTTTGGGGTTTGCTGGGGCATAGTCTGTTTTGTAGTTGTGAATTGGCGGTTTCGATGGCTCCTGTTATCCCTTCGACTTCTTCTCCATATTCTTCTAGGTCTTTTGTTATGCCTATGTTGAGCCAGGTTGGGGATCCTGTTATGTCTTTTATGGATTTTGCAATGGATTTTATCTCGGTTGTGGTGAATGATCCATAGCCTCCTGAGAGGAATTCGATGTTCCATCCTATACGTTTGCATATTTCTGCTTCGGCGAGTATTGCATTGACGTTTCTCCTGGCTTTTCTTGGATCTTTTATGAGGGGTTTTTGGGTGCTCATATAACAGAATGCGCAGTCCCCCCTTTCACACCACCAAGACAAGAATATAGCCCTTTCAAGGCTTATGGTGTCTCCATGTTCTCTTATGGTGGTCTTGTTGGCTTTTTCTAATAATCTGAGTATTCTCTGATCCTCTAGGTATCTGATAACATCCATGTTAAATCTTCACCTCAAATATTATCTTTTTATAATCTTAGACTATAATAATATTGTGAGAATCTTATAGGGATGATCCTATGGTTTACTGTCCATATTGTGGCGAAAAAAACAAGGATAATGCAAAGTTCTGTAAAAAGTGTGGAAGCAAACTACCAGAAATTGAAAAAAAGCCTATAAAGCACCATTTAACACGAGAACCTGTTTATCCTATTGAGGAGAAGGTTGAAGGCTTTGAATGGGACGTGGCTCTAATAGCTGCTTTCATACTATTGGTATCATTTGGTATTTTAAGGATGATATTACCTCAAATAGCACCATGGTTGGCGGCAGCATTCTCACTATTATACCTGTTATCAGCCGCAAAGAAAAAAGTAGCAATTCCCATCCTATTAATCATAACCCTCCTCATAGCCGTTAATATAACCGTGTTTATAGGTTTATAAAAGCCAAAATCCCATACCATAGGGTATATACAAGTTTATCCTCTAATATCAAATGCAAGCATCTTTCCCATCCTATTCTATGGGATGCGTACCCACAATATTTAACCAAAAATTTTATATATTATAATTATAAAACTAAACCTACGCTGGAATACTATCCCGATAATATAATTGAGCATATTTTTTAGCAGCCCAATGGGCTAAAAAATGATAATCTGCCGCCGTAGCTCAGTAGGTAGAGCGTTCGGCTGTTAACCGAATGGTCACAGGTTCGAGTCCTGTCGGCGGCGTCACGGGCCCATAGCTTAGCCAGGTAGAGCGCCCGGCTCATAACCGGGCGGTCATGGGTTCGAATCCCATTGGGCCCATCAGTTGCTCCGGTAGTGTAGTCCGGCCAATCATTTCGGCCTTTCGAGCCGAAGACTCGGGTTCAAATCCCGGCCGGAGCATACACCCCACTATTTTATCCCATTTTCCAATTTGCAAAGTGGCGGGGGTGCCCGAGCTGGCCAAAGGGGACAGGCTTAGGACCTGTTGGCGCAGGCCTACCAGGGTTCGAATCCCTGCCCCCGCACTGTCAAAAAAAGGTTAATAGAGCCGGGGTGGGGTAGTTGGTTATCCTTCGGGACTGTGGATCCCGCGACTCGGGTTCAAATCTCGGCCCCGGCCCCATTCTCATCCACATTACAAGGATAACACCCAAATTCATAGTTTTGGGGTTTTAGATGGCGAGGAAAGGTTATAAAGAGGAGATAGATCTTGTTAAGATACTCTGGGATAATAATTTCGCCGCCATAAGAGCACCAGCCTCCGGAGGAGCGACTAAAAAACCATTACCTGACGTGATAGCAGGTAACGGGGATAAATACTTGGCGATAGAAGTTAAAACAACATCCAAGGACAAGATTTATATCGACTCTCAGAAGATAGAAGGTCTGCTAAAATTCTCAAAGATATTCGGCGCCGAAGCTTACATTGGAATTAAATTCAAATATAAAAAATGGCTTTTCCTACCAATAGATGACCTTGAAATAACGGCACAAAAAAATTACAAGATAGACCATGAACTTGCACTCAAGAAAGGATTAGACATCTATGAGCTCATTGGTAAGGAAAAACAAATCAAATTTGAATAATCCCCATTTGTATGATCAAACAACCACAATTTTATAAACCCCCCACAAAAGACACTTCCAAGAGCGAAGGGCGAAAAATATTTATAAGATTACAAGTGATAGTATGAATTGCCCCTACTCTTGAAATCAACTAATATGGAGATTTTGGCCAAGGTAGCCTAGTCTGGTGAGGCGGTGGACTGCAGATCCACTATACGTGAGTTCAAATCTCACCCTTGGCTTCCAAAAAAAAAAATAATAAATTTTTTCCATCTCAGGGTATGGGGTCATGGTGTAACCAGGCTATCATCTAGGACTCCAGTTGTCTTTGAAGAAAAGCGCGCTCCTGACCCTTAGATGATGAACAACTGGAGTGCTGAGGCAAGAGAAATCCTAGGATCTGGGTTCAAATCCCAGTGACCCCATTATACTTTTTTAGGGTTGATCATTTTGATTGAAAAGATAAAAGATATTATTTTCATTGAGGGTTCATTCTATGACTCCAACAGTTACATCATCGATGATGTTATAATTGACACAGGAACAGGAATGAATAAAAATCATCTATTATCAGCTTTAAACTCGCTTAATATCAGCCCAGATGATATAAAATTAGTTATAAACACGCACTGTCATTTCGATCATACCGGGGGCGACAGGCTCTTCCCAAATGCTGATATAGCAATACATAAAAAAGACGCAACCCCACTCGAGGAAGGTGATGATATAGCCACAGCAGCCTACCTCTTCGGAGCCGCCATCAAACCAATAAAAGTAGACTTAAAACTTAAAGAAGGAGACAGTATAGGAGACTTTGAAGTCATACATACACCAGGTCACACGCAAGGCAGCATATGCTTATATGATGGGGAAACACTCATATCAGGGGATACAATATTTGCATATGGAGGTTTTGGCAGGGTTGACATGGGCGGAAGCATCAAGAACATGAAACAATCCATCAAAAAACTCTTAAAATTAGATATCAAATACCTGCTCCCAGGACACGGCCCCTGGGCCGAAAATGGGAACAGACACGTGAAACTAGCACACGATCTGCTATTTTAACCTGTGAAAAGATTAGTAACCTTCTGGACAGCATCCATTTTCACGAGAACAGATATCTTGGTATTCTCTTCTAGGGTCATATCTGGTTGAGGTATCTTTATCTCACCATTGGTGTGAATCGCGATTATTATATATTCCTCGGTTGGTGATATCTCCCCTATCCTTTTACCCACAACTTCAAGGTTTTTCACAGTCATGTCAAGGATCTCAGCATCCCCATGTCCAAGAACTATAAGATCAGCCACCTTGGGCCTTGTTATTAGCTTTTCAAGATATCCTGCCGCGGTCCTCTCGGGGCTTATAACATAGTCTATGCCAACTTTATGGAATGCGTCTTCATGGTCCGGGTTACTCACCCTTGCTATGATCTTGGGGACATGATATTCCCTGGCTAATATACAACTTAGGAGGTTGGCCTCATCATTTCCCGTTGCCGCGACAAAAACATCAGCATCTTTGATGTTAGCCTCTTCAAGGGTTTTTGTATCTGTACCGTTACCACAGATTACGAGGGCGTCAAGTTCGACGGCCGCATCGGCACATAGGGATTCATCACTTTCTATGAGAGTCACATCATGTCCATCTGATATTAGAAGGCTTGCAAGGGTTAGTCCGACTCTTCCACCACCCATTATAACGACATACATTTATACACCTGAAAATTAAGTTTTCATTTCAAGGTCTAAGTTTCTTATTAATAAACTTTTATCTTTTAAAGACTTCTATCATGCCCCTGATTAGGACGAGTATGGGTACTAATCTGCCGATCCACATGTTAAAGATTAGGGCTATCTGTGGGATTGCTGGGAGTGTGGATGATGTTATAACCAGCTGAGACCCACTTTACTCTGTGCAGAGGCAACTTCGAATAGAGAGTTTAATAATTTATATCCATATAATAGTAGGATTGACCAACTTATAAATATAAAGACGAAGTATAGGTTTAGGTAGGATCCGGCTTCTTTTATCTCGAGATCCCCTATATTTTTGCCTGATATTCCTCTGGGGATGACTGAACCTTCGGGTGCAATTATCCCTATTATCATTCCAGTATATGCCCTTGATTGTGGTTATTATTCTTATTAGTTTAACACCCCCTCTCCTGTGGAACCAACAGCCATGCCTATTATCATACATACTGTTAGTATTAGCATATGCTGGCCATGCTATCATCGTGTTAAGAAGGGCTGATACTAAATCCTGTGGTGCTTAGAGCTGACACTACATGGAAGATGTCTTCCATGGTTGCTAACCTTCCAAGGAATTATTACTAGGATTGAGGAAGAGTATTAGGAAGGCGGTGGCGATTTGGAGTTGCACGTCTTTTAGAGCATGTTACCTTTTAAGGAGTTGATAGTGGACTATGAAGTTTGTATCTCCAAGGATCCCCATGAGAAACATCGTTATAACATAACTGGGGTTTTAGTTGAGAATCCGCCGCCTGCAAGTGCAGTAAATGTATGGTTTATAGCGTCGAATAGGGGCATTCCACTGAGACAATATAGGGTTATGCCTATGATGGTGTAGGTTATGTTATATCCACCACCATTGTCTTGACGGTGTTCACTATAGCTGGTTTGATCTTCTCATCTCGAGCTTCTGACCTGTAAAGTCTCGAGGCGGCGGTACCGGCTTTTATGAGCACGCCAATGAAAAATAAAACTATGATAATGTCTCTCGTTGTATATGACCGCGACTATTATTGGTGATAATACTATTAAGCCGACGCCTTGCATTATTGTCCCGAGAAACTTTCCAACAATCTCCTCTTCTAAGATATGCGAGATACGCGCAACTATATAAATTTTTTCAAAAATAAAAAAGTATAAAAAAAATTTTAATGGGAAATCTTATGAGATTAAATTATTCTTCTACTAGTTCTGCGAATGCAAATTTTCTCCTGGTTGCGCTGATCCTTATTTTAACTTCATCGCCAACCTTTGCACCAGGAACGAATATCACGAAACCTTCGACGCGGGCGATTCCATCTCCATCCCGGCCCAGGTCCTCTATTTTAACCTTGTACTCTTCACCAACATTTACGGGTGCAGAGTAACTCTCTTTCCTATAATCTCCGAACAATTCATCACATCCTATGTCTATGAGGGTATTGCAAAAATCTAACCCCAAAAAAAGAGGATGAAAAATTTTGCTCAACCCTACTCAATAAACATTTCTTTTTATAGTATATAAACTTATGGTTATGATAGATTACAATATAAATGTGAGAGGAGGGGGCGACTCATGATTGCTATAATGGCTGACTCACACGACAACCTCCCAGTTATAAGAGAAGCTGTAGAACTACTAAACAGGGAAAAGGTGGATATGGTGATCCATGCAGGAGACCTCATATCACCATTCACGGCCAAAGACTTCGCAGAACTTAAAATGCCATTCGAGGCCATATTCGGGAACAACGACGGAGAAAAAGATGGTTTAAGGGTTGCATATTCGAATATATGTGATCTGAGCGATTTTAAAACCCTGGAAGTTGATGGTGTGAGTATAGCGATGATACATGGCCATCAAGAAGAACTGGTTGACTGTCTTGCAAGATGTGGAAAATATGACGTGGTTGTAAGGGGTCATAGTCACCAGCCTAGTATAAAAAAAAAGGAATCCCTAATCATAAACCCTGGAGAACTATGCGGCTACGTATCAGGGAAAAGAACATTCGCACTCCTAGATTTGGATGATCTAAGCCACGAATTAGTTGAATTATGATAAAAATGAAGCACAAGGGCCTACTACTACTCCTAGCAGGGGTTGCCATCATAGCCTTGATAATATACCTGATAGGACCCGGTGAAATTGAAAAGGATTTGCGAAGGGCGGACCCATTATATCTGCTATTAGCATTATTTATACAATTTGTGACATTTGGCCTGTTCACGCTTAGATGGTCGATAACAACCCGTGCAGTTGGCATTAACATCAAGAAGAGGCATCTTCTCCCAATGCTACTTGTTGGTATGGCGATAAACAATTTAACACCCAGTGCAAGGGGTGGGGGCGAACCTGTAAGGGCCTATATCCTAGGAAAGTACTCTCGCACATCCATGGAATCCTCATTCGCAACAGTAATAGCGGACAGGGGACTTGACACCTTCCCATTTATACTTTTAGCCATCATCACAATAGTATCGATGATATTATACTTTAATCTCTCCATAATCTGGATAATATCACTTTTAGTGGCCGTGATCCTCATAATAATAGTCTTTTTATTAGCATTATATGTGTCTGTTGATGAAGAAGCTGGTGAAAAACTTGCAAACTGGACAACTAATATCCTAAAGCGTTTCTATAAAAGAGGACATAAAAAGTGGGGTTCGCGGATTAAAAATGCTATCATGGAATTCCAGGACTCCATGAAGATAATGTTAAGGGAGAAGAAGGTTTTCATCTATGGAATACCACTCTCGTTTCTACTCTGGCTATTGGAAATTTTAAGAGTTTACCTTATATTCGCTGCCTTTGGAGCCAATGCACCCATACTTGTGATAGCAGAGGTGTTCATCGTCGCAACATTAATTGGGATGCTACCACTACTCCCAGGGGGTTTAGGGGCTATCGAGGGGATTATGATAATATTATATTCTGCGGCTGGCATTCCACCATCTATAAGCGCGGCTGTAACTGTAGTTGAACGTTTAATCTCATTTTGGATGACATCAATCCTTGGAGTCGCATGCCTACCCTACTTCGGAGCGCCAGTTGTGAAAAAATTATCAGAAAAATTATAAAGGAAGAGGATATTAATGTCTCTATAATCTTAAAAAAAACCGGGTGATAATTATGGAGATAAATGGAGTTGAAATAGAAGACACATTCGCAGAAGCCTTCGATATTAAAGTTTCAAGGGTTCTTGTCACAGCAGCAACCAAAAAACTTGCGAAGATAGCTGCTACAGAGGCAACAGGCTATGGAACATCTGTCATAGGATGTTCTGCCGAGGCTGGTGTGGACTCTTATGTACCAGCAACAGAATCACCTGATGGAAGACCAGGATACACTATAATGATCTGCAATCCCACAAAAAAGGGCCTGGACCATGAACTCCTCGAAAGGATAGGGATGGGTATACTCACAGCCCCAACAACCGCTGTATTTGATGCGCTGGAAGATTCAGATGAAAAATTGAATGTAGGCTTTAAACTGAAATTCTTTGGTGACGGTTATGAGAAAGATGTTGAAATAGCCGGCAGAAAAGTCCATTCAATCCCTATAATGTCAGGCGACTTCCTAATCGAAAGCGAACTCGGGATAAAAGATGGTGTTGCCGGTGGAAACTTTTTCATATTAGGTGACAGTCAAGGATCAGCACTATTAGCAGCGCAGGCTGCAGTTGACGCTATAAGTGCCGTTGAAGGTGTGATAACACCATTCCCTGGTGGAGTGGTTGCCTCAGGATCCAAGGTCGGGGCTAACAAGTATAAATTCCTTGACGCTTCCACAAACGAGAAAATGTGCGTCACATTAAAAGACGAGGTCGAGGACAGCCAGATACCAGCCGACATAAACGGGGTCTATGAGATAGTCATTGATGGTGTTGATGAAGAGGCTGTGAAAGAGGCTATGAGAGAAGGTATAAAGGCTGCATGCAAAGTACCCGGAGTCAAAAGGATCAGCGCAGGAAACTACGGTGGAAAACTTGGAGCCTACCAGGTAAAACTCCATGAACTATTCTAGTCTATACAAAATTTTTCAACCATTTCTTTTTCTATTATATCCCATATCTCATCCTCTGAAAGATTCACACCTAGAAGCAGACCCTTAGCTTTTAGTTTTGATTCTATTTTCTTGATTATCTTCACATCAGGGGCTGCTATGGTATGTGAATGTATATTCCGGGATATTTTATACAGTGCAATGAGGGATCTTTTAGCATCTGGATTTTCAAGTTCCTCTTCACACCTTTTAAGATCCTCAGAATTTTTAATATTCAGTTTCCTTGTTACAGTCTGCCTTACACCAGGAAGATAATGTGTCGAATCAAGTATCCTTCCACCATTTTTTATTATTATCTTTTTGTCATCAAGGACTCCGACATCATGCTTTACAAGGATCTGGGCGATCCTACCCGATCTTTGGATTATCTCCTTTATTTCTTTTTGACTGAGATTAACCCCTATGAGGAACCCGCAGTTTTTAAGTTCATTTTCAACTTTTTCAAGATTTTTAGGGTCGGGTCCTGATACACGATGGCTGTGCACACCCCCACCTGAGAGGGTGTAGAGTCTATCAAGGGCCTCATACCTTGAAGGGTTCTTTTCCAACAGTTCAATGAACCTTTCAACATCTTCAATGTTATCCACGCCTATTTCTCGCCTTAAAGGTTCCTTGAATCCTGGCAGATAATATTCTATGTCTTCGAGGGTGCAACCATTCCCTATTATGATCTCCGCTTCTTTCTTTATGTCTTCAACGCCATGATTTTCCACTATTCTTATCTCTGGTTTTATTATAACTTCCACGAGGCGGCCATGTTTACGGGCCACTTCCTTTATTTCATCTTCTGAAAGGTTCACGCCCAATAGCAACCCTTCCTCTTCTAATTCCTTCACTACTTTATCTATACTTTTTTTGTCGGGTCCTGAAATCCAATGTGAGTGTATGCCACTTACTGACTCATAGATTCTCTCAAGAGAGCTTCGACGATGAACATCCTCTTCGAGGCTTTTAAGGAACTTTTCCAATTGGCTTCTCTCTGAAACTTCAACTTTACGTATAAGGGGTCTTTTAAATTCTGGGAGATGATATTCTATGTCCTCGATGGTGCAACCATTCCTTATTATAATATCTGCTTCCCTTTCTATGTCCTTCACTTCATGTTTTACTGTTATCTTCACCATTGTAGGTTCCATCGCCGCGAAATAAATGTCCTCTCCCCCACTTATCTCTGGGGATATGACACGGTTAGCCCCGGCCCTGTACAATCTTTTTATATTTTCTCTTTTACTGGCCCTTGTAACTATCCATATGTCAGGGTTGAGTTCCCTTGATGTAAGTGTGATGAATAGGTTATCCACATCATCACCAGTTGTGATAATTATACCCCTCGCCCTTTTGATCCCCGCATCTTTTAGCAGCTCCTCATCTGTAGCATCCCCAGGGATTGCTAGGATATTAGGATCCTCCCACAACTCTTTTTCAACAAGCATCCTATCCTTCTCGATTATTATAACCTTCTGTTTCCTCTTTTTAAGTTCTTTAAACGTGGCTGATCCAACCCGGCCAAAACCGCAGAGTATAAAATGGTTTTGCATGGATTTCATTATCCTGCGGATCTTCGCACCCGAGATTGTTTCCTCTAATGTCATGGCAACCACCGCCACACCGATACTAAAGACATATGCTATAAGACCCACACCACCAAGTGCAAGTGTCACGCTGAAAATCTTTTGACTGATAGTATGTGGTACAATATCCCCATAACCTACAGTTGCTAATGTTATTACAGTGAAATAGATGGCATTATAAAAATCAAGACCCATAATATAAACAGAACCTATAACACCATATACCAGCAATACTATGAGTGCTAATATAGCATAATAGAATATTGATGGTGGCACATTCTGTATATATTGGATGGTGGATTCCCATCGCGAAATTTCAGGTTTTTGTGGGGGCATGGGACAAACCCTCTATGAAAAACTTAATTTCTCTTGAAGGGTATTATAATTCTATCAATAATATATCTTTTGGATGTTGATAATATGAGGCCCATTGACATGATGGTAGTGGATTTAAATGCGGAATATCTTGGGGTTCCTCGACTTTCACTCATGGAAAATGCTGGGAAAGCAATCGCCCAGGAAATAAATAAATTGGTAGATGGTGGACATGTAACGATCTTTGCAGGTGCTGGGGGTAACGGGGGTGACGGTTTCGTGGCTGCAAGACACCTACTAAACATGGGCTTTGAAGTGGAGGTTATATTATTAGCTCATCCTTCAAGGATAAGATCAAAAGAAGCCAGGAAAAATTGGGAAGTTCTCGAGAAAATGAGAATCTCCCCAGCACCCTTGGAGGTTAGGATAATCAGTGACTCGTCCCAGCTTAAACCTCCAGATTCAACTGTGATAATTGATGCTATCCTAGGCACCGGTATAAGAGGAAAGTTAAGGGAACCTATAAGATCAGCCATAAAAGTCATAAATGATTCAAACGCTCTTAGAGTAGCAGTTGACATTCCAAGTGGCGTATCGCCTGAAACAGGTGAAATAGATGATATTGCAGTTGAAGCAGATTATACAGTAACATTCCATAAGATAAAAGATGGTCTTAGAATGGCTGATCCAACCTTCACAGGAGAGATAATAGTCTCTGATATAGGAATACCAAGTATATGTGAAATATTCACAGGGCCGGGGGATCTTCTCAGATTACCCCAGAGGAAAGGTTCAAGTCACAAGGGAGAAAACGGTAAAATCCTAATAATTGGGGGGAGCGCCGAGTATGCTGGCGCCCCAGCCCTTGCAGGTCTAGCCGCCTTTAAAGCAGGGGCGGATCTTGTGACAATAGCATGCCCAGAATCTGCCATGATCCCAATCAAATCCTATTCACCTGACTTGATTGTTAAGGGACTTCCAGGCGATCATATAAACCCAAAAATACTAAACAGTATAACAGAAATGATAGAAGGTGTTAACTGCATCCTAATAGGCTGCGGAGGGGGTCTAGAACCCGAAACAGAAGATGCTTTTAATCTCATTGTCCAAGAGATTATGGGAATGGAAAAACCCCTAGTTATAGATGCTGATGGATTAAAACTAATAAAAAAGGACATTATCAAAGATTATCCTAATGTTATTTTAACGCCACATGAAGGAGAATTCAGAAAATTCTTCTCACTAAAATCTCCAATCATACTCGAAGACTTTAAAGAAAAGGTCACAGCCTATCATTCGATCTCAAATAATATAAATGGGGTTGTGCTCTTAAAAGGGCCCGTTGACATGATATTCCATGGGGAAAAAATGCGTTTAAACAATACAGGAACCCCTGCGATGACAGTTGGGGGTACAGGGGATTGTCTGGCGGGTATAACAGCATCATTATGGGCTCAGGGACTGTCAGCAATGGATGCAGCTGCACTAGCAGCATTCATAAATGGCAGAGCAGGTGAAATAGCCGAGAAAGAACATGGGTATGGTTTCACAGCCTCAGAGATGATAAACTTCATCCCAGAGGCCATGTCTACTCCCTCAACAACTTCCAATATAATCTAGCCTGTAATCCATAATTTTTAACCATACCCTTCATTTCCCGCTGATCAAAACTTTTATCCTCAAATGAGACAATCTCTTCACTATAAAGACTATAAGGTGATTCTCGGCCAGTTATTCTCATGTTACCCTTATGTAACTTTACATTGACGGTGCCGGTGACGCGCCGTTGCATATGATCAATGGCCATGTCAAGATCTTCTCTGAGGGGTTCATGCCAAAGACCATAATATACAAGCTCGGAATAAATACTACTCATCATATCCGCGAATTTCAGCTCATTCCTAGTTAATGTTAACTGTTCAAGGGCCCTGTGGGCCTCTATCAACAGGAAGGCGGCTGGTGTCTCATAGACTTCCCGGCTTTTCATCCCAATAATACGATCCTCTATTATATCAACTCTACCAATACCATGTTTTCCGCTGATACTATTAGCCTTTCTTATAAGTTCAACAGGTTCCATTTTCTCCCCATTGATCATATGGGGGATCCCTTCTTTGAATCCTATTCGCACCGTTTCTGGGTTATTGGGGGTTTTATCTGGCGATTTTGTCCAAGTGAATGCATCTTCTGGGGGTTCTGCCATGGGATCTTCTAGTATGTCTCCTTCTATAGCCCTTCCCCATAGATTTTCATCGATACTATATTGTTTCTTTGGGGGTAGGGGTATTCCACATGAGTTTGCATATTCCATTTCCTCAGATCTTGTAAGGTTAAGGTCTCTTATTGGTGCTATAACCTTGCAGTCGCTCATCGACCTTATAATGGCTTCGAATCTGAACTGGTCATTCCCTTTACCAGTGCAACCATGGGCTATCGCAGATGCACCCTCTTTTTCTGCGACTTCAACTATCTTGGTGGCTATGAGGGGTCTTGCAAGGGCTGTGCTCAGCGGATAGCCTTCGTATGATGTGTTGGCTTTTATCGCCTTGAAAATATAATCTTCTGCGAATTCTTCCTTTGCGTCTATGGTATAATGTTTATAGTTGCCAAGTTCCTCTGCGATTTTGGCCGGTCTTTCGATTTCTTCCTGTGGCTGCCCAACATCCACGCATGCTGTGATAACTTCCATGTTATATTTTTCTTCGAGTAGCTTGATACATACTGATGTGTCTAGACCTCCGCTAAATGCAAGGACAACTTTATCCATTAAATCACCCTATAATATTAATTTATGAGGGTGAGTTTAGTATTAATATGCTATTAAGTTATTGGCGTTGGGGGGGGATGGATGATGATAAACCCCCTAGATATTAAGATCATATATAAGGGTTCCGGGGGCTATCTGGAAAAAAATGCTATCATGAGAGGTTATCTTAGGGATAATCCACATTTTAAGGGTTTATTTGAGTGTTCTAGGATGGGCACGCCCCTTGTCAGGCTGGGGGAGGGTTGGCCTCGTGTAATGTTAAGTGCGGGTGTTCATGGTAATGAGATCCCACCGCAACTTGCAAGTCTTGAACTTATAAAGTTTCTTGGTTCCTTGGATGTTCGCGGCACTGTTTATATTATACCTTTTGCCGCGCCTTGGTCAACTATGAATAATATTCGTTGGTTTAAGGGTGTTGATCTTAATCGTTCTTCCCATGCTCCGGGTTCCGTGACAAATACAATATTTAGGATGGCGCTTAGTTTAAATGTGGATGCTATTGGAGATTTTCATTCAACGGCTCCGCGTAGCAATCCTGGGAGGGAGAGTATCTTTTGTTCTAAGAGTCCTTGTAGGAGAAGTTATCTGATAGCAAAGTATATAAGTAGAAGGAGTTCATCAGAGGTTATATGTTATGAAAGTGCGGCTTCACATTATAAAGGGGCTCTTGAGGATGAATGCAACCTTGGTGGTGTGGGTGCGGTTACTTGTGAAGTCGTATCAGAGAATGGCTCATTAAATTCTGGAAGCCTTGAAAGGTCACTCCTTCAAATGAAGGTTTTCCTTAAATATTTCAATGTAATCTAGTGGTGTTCATGTCCTCTTATAAAAAACATATGATATTTGCCTTGGTTTTCACTCTACCTTTCTTTTTTCAGAACATATTCGCACTTGCACTTGGAGTTTTAGGCTCTTCAATCCTAGATTTTGATCATCCGATCAAGGGGGGGAGGGTTTTAATCATATTCTTGTCTGGACTTATAATAGCTCCGATTTTCTATTTACTTGGTCTACCATACCTTATTGGGGTTATTTTGATAGTCTTGGCGATTATATTTTATTTTTCGAGGCATAGGGGTTTTAGTCATTCGATACTTGGCATTTTTGTTTTGTCACTTTTGCTCATGCTTCTTGTTGTAAGTTCTTACTTTTTTTTCAGGACCTTCGGAGCCAAGGAAAAAGAAACCTTAGCATTGATATTAACCTTTCTTGGATTAATCTTCGTTAACAAGAAAATTTTGATTCCTTTCACTTTTTTGGGCGTTTTTGGCGTTTTATTCACACCATTTCCTGGTTTGGACCTTTATAATACTATGGGGCCTTTTTTACTGGGATTTGTAAGTCATGTTATCCTTGATTTATATACTCCTAGTGGGGTTAAATTTTTAAGACCATTCTCAACCAAGACATTTAAAAAAGGCCTTGGCGGTTTTCTAATAATATTATGGATCATAGGCGCCGGATATAGTATCATGCACACCTTTTTCTGATCATAAACTTGCGAGACTTCAATCTCAGGGCTTTCTATTTAGTTTTTTTTTGTGGATGATGTATTATCGCAAAATCTTCATCTAAGATTTTACCTGATGTTGCTAAAAACCCTTAAAGGCAATATTCTATCTTTTGATATACGCTAATAAAAAAGTTTGGGGCTGGGGATCTATAGAATCACAAATTCTTTTTTTTGGCTTTGTAGAAATCATGTTTTCCCTAATTTTGATAATGGTTTTCACGTGCCTGCATATGGTAGATGTTCTTGATCTTGTCTTTCCACTGTATCCTTTGCCGGTTACTCCTGGAATAGTTCTCGTCGCTGAATATTCTTTTTATTACTGATATGGCTGTTTCCACGGTTGAATGGTTTCCTTGTAGAGATTCCTATATTTACATTTCTTCATGTTTTTCTTAGCGTGTCATGCTGAGTTGCTTCCAATTCTTAGTTTATGCGTATTTCTTCATGATACGATGCGTTTGAAAAACTTCTAAAGTATGGCATGTTCTTCAAAGCCGAGCATCCATCAGTAGGTATTAAATTTATAGTTGATGTGAATCCTGGTTTAAAATCTTAAACGGGTCTTCAAGCACAACAAAGCCATTAATTGGTGTTGAGTGTACTTACGCTTTGACATGATACTTTGAATAAGGCTGGTAAAGCCCCTCCCTAGATACGATACCTGTAAACTTTATTAACCCTGCTTTTCACTATATTACCCTCCGGGGATCACTGAGGACATCTTTAACTCTGGTGATTAATACCTTAGTGGTCCCTCTCATATGGTTTCTACAAAGCTTAAATTTCAGCTAATTTTTGACAGCGCTCCCCTTATTTTGGGGGGAGTATTAAAAATAGATTTTTAAGATGTTTTTTTGAGAATGGCTAGTTTCTCTTTTCTAGTTGTTTGTATTTTTTTAGTTGCTTTGTTAGTTCCTTATTTTCTTTTAGTAGTTTTTCGTATTTTTCATGGATTTCTATAAGTTCTTGGAATTCAGGTTTAGGTGCTATGATCACTTCTTCGTCGCATTTAAATCCATGAGATTCTATTTTTTCCTTTTTTAAATTGATTATAGCATCTAATGGCATGTAATCCTCTTTTTTCTGCTTGTATTCCCGCTTATAACATCGAATCACAGACTCTAAGAATCTCATAATCTATATTCTGATAGAATATATTATATAAAATTTATGTTGTAGTCTAATTTTTTTAACATTCAAGATTCGCAGGGGTAGTTTAGAGGCTGCAAAACTTAGAAGTCCTATTCGATATTGATTATATGGGGGACTTTAGGATTTTTAATCGAAAGCATAGAAATTGTTGTGGAGAGGATTATATTGGCAATCAATGTAGCGATCTGCAAGTTTTCATGCCATTTCTCTATTCTTGAATTAAGCTTAAAGTGATCTTCAAAGAGATTCAACAGCATATGTCCAGATTACCTGATAGCGTTGATTTTAACACATACGATTATGGATATATATTCATAATGTGGGGATGAGATCCAAAATTTTCAGCCACATAAAAAGATCCTAAAGCAGATTAGAGAAAGGTATGTGCAGAAGATTTTTTTGGGCATGTAGGTCATTGCAGGTGTGGTTTCGGGCCTCACGCATACTATGAAGATGTGAGAGGAAGAATCTGCCATGTATAAGAGATATACCCCTATTACTATAGAGAGATATACGTGAAATTGTACATTAATCTGTGTCTATGCGCGTATTTTTAATAATTATTGAATCTAGGGGGTGTTGATGGGTTTTTTATTAAATTTTCACGAAGCAATAAGGAGCATTTTCACATTATCATTGATCCTGTAAACATTCATTCAAGGGTATTGAAAAAGATTATAAACTTTCTAATTCAGATTAAGGGTGGTTATGTTAGTTGTGTGGAGAATCTGGCGCATGGAACTTTCTAGATTAGTATATAGTGGAGTTTACAGGATGTTACAAAAACAGTTATCCTTTAAAAATTCTTTTGTTAGGTGGGAGATAGAAAAATTTATATTATCATAAATAATCATGTTAATTATCAAATTGTTTAGGGGTAAAAGACAATGCTCATAGCAAGAATCGGTTATGGAATCGCCTATTTCATCATATTAATATACAATATCCTTAAATCAGCCCTAAACGTGGCCAGGATAGTTTTAACCGGGAGCATACAACCTGTAGTGGTTGAAATCGAAACTATCCTAGAGCGTCCCATATCCCAGACCATACTTGCCAACAGCATAACACTAACACCTGGCACACTATCAATAGACCTCGATTCAGAAAAAAGACTATTAAAAGTCGCCACAATAATACCAAAAGAAAAAAAGGAGATAATACCATTTGAACCCTACATCAAAAAAATGCTCGAATAAGAGGGGAAAATCATGAACCTACTATTAATATCAGAGTATATTCTGCTCGCATCCCTCGCAATATTCATAATAGCAGCTGTCAGAATCGCCACAAGAAAGACAATAGCAATGGGCCTTGTAGGAGTTTCAGCATTAAGTATTGCAATTGCAACAATCCTAATCATCATAAATAGAATCTATACTATAGGATTCTGCCGAGACATCGCCTACGCACTAGTACTATTAGGACCCATCGGTACAATAGCATTCGCAACCGTCCTGAGAGGTGAATAGAAAAATGGATCCCATCACAATAACAAGATCCGCCATTTTATTGATCTCATCAATCCTATTATTGATAAGCGCCGCCGGCATCCTAAGATTCAAGGATGACATCCCAAGGGTATTATATGCAAGAATACACATCCTTGGTGTGGCTGATGTTGCATGCATCATAGCCCTTCTAACCTTATATGAGCCACTTCTTGCAGTAACATACTTCATATTAGCACCATTCGCAGCCCATGCAATCGCAAACGCCTATTATTACGGGGAGGAGGGAAAATGATCGAATACCTGATAATGATCATAATAATATTAGGGGCTATATTAGCATTGATCCAAAGAGACCTTTTAAAGGCAGCTATATTAACAGGCATCCCAGGCGCGTCAATAGCATTCCTTTATCAGTTTCTACTCGCTCCAGATGTTGCCTTGACACAGGCAATCGTAGGATCCGCGATAATACCAGTATTCTTCGCGCTCGCAGTCTATAAAACGAGGAGGATGGAAGAATGATACCAGTACAGTTAGCCTCATTCTTCACAGCAGCAACCCTGATCCTAATCGGGATCATAGGCGTTTTCTTCATCGACAATCTCATAAAAAAGGTGATAGCACTCTCATTTATAAGTGATGGTGTTAACCTTTTCCTGGTTACCTTGGGCTACAAACCAGGGGGCATAGTATACATTTACCTGCCAGGCATGTCAAGTTCATGGTTCGCCCAGAACGCATCATATCCCCTACCATTTGCCCTCGTACTAACAAGTATAGTTATCGGTGCAAGCACACTCGCAGTCATGTTAGCCATAATAATCATATTATATCATAGACACGGTAGCCTTTCATCAAAAATACTTGAAGACTAAAAAAAGGAGATGGGTGAGACTATATGAAATCCCTTATTGCCCTGATGGTGATACTACCAATCCTATGCGGCCTACTATTGAACCTACTCCATAAAAAGGATAGAACAATCAAAATATTAGCATTAATTGTCGCGATAATCCTACCATTAATCCCATTAATTGCAAGTTATGGAACCTATTATTTCGGCGGTTATCCGCCAATCACAGAGAATCCTACAATCGCAAAATATCTCCCAGCATATATTACAGGATCCTATTTAACCAAATTTCACCCGGCGATAACCTACATCTTCAACAGCGCCCAGAGAATATTCATCTTCATACTAGGACTTGTCGCTTTCCTAGCCATATTCACATCATTAAACGAAGTTAAAAAACCATCTGGAGTCTACTCCTTCCTAATGTTCATGGCCACAGCAGCGGTAACAGCAATCATACTAGCAGATGACATATTCAACTTGTATGTTTTCTTCGAAATAGCTGCCATTTCACAAGCAGGGATCATACTCTCCTCGAATATTAAAGGAAGTTATAAGATGGCTCTACGCTACCTCCTACTTGGGGGTGTCGCAGCGCCAATGCTACTGCTTGGCGTGGCCCTACTATTAGGTGCTGTTGGAAATGTTAACATCTCAGACATGATACTCGCCATGAAAACTGGACTTGTAAACCCGGCTAATCCAATATTCTTAGCAGCAGCGGGCCTAATAATCTTCGGTTGGCTTTATGGGTCAGGACTGCCACCATTCCACACCATAAAATCAGGATTATACAGTAAAGCTCTTCCACATGCAGCTTCACTCATCCAAGCCTTCTCAGTATTCACTCTAGTAGCCCTAGGAGTCATCATACTCAGATTATTCTATTATGTCCCAGTGGTGAGATGGGCTTTTATAATATTTTCAATCGCGGCCATGGCTCTTGGTATTAGCATGGCTATAATGCAGACAGACTTTAAACGATTAATAGGTTTTCTTGCAGTTGGAGAATTAGGCTATATTGGGATAGGATTGGGTTTAGGGACTGCGATGAGCATAACTGCTGGTCTTTTCCAGGCCGTGAACGAGGCTCTCGTAACTGCCTGCCTCTTCCTGGGCTTTGGAACTATACTCTACCAGACAGGGACTAGTGAAATAGATAAACTTGGGGGTCTTTTAAAGTACAGGCCAGGTGTGGCCGGTCTCATGATCCTGGCGGGTTTTATAATGGCTGGCATACCACCATTTAATGTTTTCCAGAGCAAACTGATGCTTATACAATCTGCTATAAGCGCAGGTTTCCCTGAACTTGCCCTGATAATGATACTCTTGAGTATAGTGACCTTCATGACATTCATGAAGGCATATTATGCGATTTATCTGAAACCGGAGCCAAGGGATCTTGAAGTTAAAGACAGGATACCTTCTTCCACAATATTTTCTATGATAGTCTTGTTGGTGATCTGCACAGTCTTTGGTATACTGCCAAAAATTGCAACTTCACAATTTGGAAGCATAATCCAATTATTGACACCATGAGGGGAAGATATATCATGACACTCTATGATACAATAATCAAGAAGATAAGGGAAATGGAGGAAAAGACTAGAAGAGAAGCCGCGGTAACCAATATATCAGCCTCGGCAGTTTTAACAGCCGAGCTCACAATAATATCCACAGTACTCTTAATGATATTGATGATAAGGAAACTGAATATCTATGTTATGGTGCTTGTCTTCCTATTAGGGGCTTTCCTCTTATTTTCTATGATGCCCATCACAGCCACTCTGCGCAGGGAGCAAACCGACTCCTTTTATAAGATGATATTCTATGTCATCCTAACATTCGGTGTGTTGATATCATTACTTTACTGGGGGAATATAAATGTCTAGGGGTATTAGAGGTCTCATAGCAACATTTTCAGTGGCAATTTTTGGGATCACACTTTTTAATGCCATAATAGACCTTCAAAGGATCATTAATCCAGGTATAAGTTACATATACAATTATGTGGGTACAAAGATAGCCCCCAACATGGTTACCATCGTCGTATTTGACTGGAGAGGATATGATACTCTTGGAGAAGCTCTAATACTCGTCACAGCAGTCATCGTAACATTACTCATCTTTGGAAGAGGAAAAGTAGAACTTGGAGGGAAATAGATGAGCACCATACTCAAAATATTCGCATTCCCAGCATCAATACTAATAATATGCCTAGGAATCTCAACAATCCTAGGAGGCCATATAACCCCTGGAGGAGGATTCCAGGGAGGCGCTATCATCGCAGCAGGATTCATATTCTGCGCGATAGTCTACGGATTCGATAAAACACCATTCAAATTCACCCACAGGTTCATGGCAACATTAGAGAGCATAGGAGCCATAGGCTACATAACCCTAGGATTACTTGGCATCATATTCTCAGGTTACTTCCTCTACAATATTGGAGTAGACTTATACAACATTCTACCAAACATAAGTGACATCTTCAATTATCCAGATGCAGTACATGCAGGTATAATACCTTATCTGAACATATTAATCGGATTAAAAGTACTGGTGGGTTTAAGCGCGATTGTGGTAACCTTCCTAGAATTCAAAGGCGAATAAAGGAGGAAACGAATTGTTATACGTTGGTCCAAGCTTCTTCGGTTTCCTGATAGGCTTCATACTCGGAACCAGGATAAAAGAAGATGAAAGGGTAAGATTTCCTATCTCAGCTTATATTGTGATTTTCATAGCCGCAATTTTAATGGCATGGCAACTAGGCCCATTCCCATACTACAAGGATTTACCATTGGCAAGCGGTTTCCTAGCCGCCTTTATAGGCATAATAGCAGGGAGGATAATAAGAGGCTAAAAAAAGCGGGTGACAAATCATGTTCATAACAACAGCCAAATGTGAGGGGATAGGTGAATGCATAAAAGCGTGCCCAACAGATGCCATAAGGTTAATTGATGGCAAAGCATTCAGTTGCATCACCTGCGGTACCTGCGCCGAAGAATGTCCGAACAAGGCAATACAACAAAACAAGTACGGCGGTTTCGTTGTTGACAGGGCGAAATGTAACCTGTGCGGCATCTGCGAATATGTATGCCCGGTTAACAGTATAAAAATAGAAGATGATATCGTGAAGGGTATCTGCGCCAGATGCGGCCTCTGCGAAGAAGCCTGTCCAGTTAATGCACGCATGGACCTATTCGACCTCATAGAAGAACGCCAAATAAAATTCCTAGAAGCCCTAGATTTCGCTGTTAAAATACCTAAAAAGAGAAAACCCCTAAAGAAGGAGGTTAAAAGGACAAACGTGATAACAGACCTTGAAAAGTGCATCAAATGTAAAAGGTGTCAATACTATTGCCCAACAGGAGCCATAATCGTGGACTTGAAAGAAGACGGGCTCTGCAGCGAATGCAGGGTATGTGAAGATGTCTGCCCGGTTGAAGCCATAAAAGACACGACCATAGACCCTGAAAAATGCACATTATGCCTCAAATGCATGGAAGAATGCCCAAATAACGCAATCTATATTGAAGATTTCACAACCAAAATAAGAAAACCCAGCGAAGAACTGGAAGGAACCATAGTCTCATGCCTAAACTGCGGCCTATGTGTAGATACATGCGAAACAGGCGCGCTTAAAATGGTAGATGGTAAAATACGCTATGACCCATCATTATGCGAGGAATGTGAAGAAAAACCATGCTTAGATGTCTGCCCGGTAGGCACCCTCAGAGTCGATGCAAATGGAAGACTGAAGGGATACTGCGTATCCTGTGGAAAATGCATAAAATCCTGCGACATCTATGAAGCACGCAACTTCCAAGACGTTAAATGGGACGGATCAGTCACTGAAGATTGCATATCCTGCGGCACCTGCGCAGAAGTCTGCCCAAAGGATGCCATAACCCTCAAAAAAGGTTCAATCGAAGTCGACTTCGACAAATGCATATTATGCGAAAAATGTGCAATACATTGCCCAACAGACGCCATACCAAAAACCACAATGCGCAAAAAGTCAATAAAGGATGGATTCACCCTAATAGACGATAGATTATGTATAAAATGCGGACTCTGCATGGAAACATGCCCAGAGGACGCCATAACAAAAACACCAGAAGGCTTAATGGTCGTGGATGAAGATAAATGCATATACTGTGGAGCATGCAACAACATCTGCCCAGCCCGGGCCATACTATTCGAGAGGGAATTCAGCCTATCAAAATAGGAGGGTTTATACCATGAAAAACCTATTAAGGATAATGTTAGAAGGCGCCTACACCAACATCAAGAGGATATTCTTCGCCGCTGACAGAGTCACAGACATGGAACTTAGAAAAAAAATACTCACAAGCAAAGTTGAACCAACACCAAAAGTGGCTGAAATCCCCTGTATCGGATGTGGAGGATGTTCAAACGCCTGCCCCACAGGCGCCATCCAAATGAAGGATCTTGAAGAACCAATAGAAATAATCGAAGGCTTGGTAAAAAGGCAAATACCAGTCCTGGACTCCGAAAAGTGCGTCTACTGTTATTATTGTCACGATTTCTGCCCATTATATGCTCTATTCGGCGAACCAGGAACCATACACCCAAATGATGTTGGAATTATAGAATTTGATGTTAAAGAAGCCATCACAGAACCCATCAAGATACCTGATGAAAAACTAAAATTCATCACACAATTCCTATCAGACAAAAGCATCCTAAAAAGACAAAAGAAAACATCATAAAAGAGAGGATGATGAGGGGAATTTAATGGGAGTCAAATCATATGCAAGGGCCAGAGCCATACACGCAATGCTCGTATATACAGGCGGCTGCAACGGCTGCGACATAGAAATCGTGAATGCAGTCTTCTCCCCAAAATATGATGCGGAACAATACAAAATATTCCTAACCTGGAATCCAAGAGAAGCAGATATACTCATAGTCACAGGACCGGTAACACAACAAAATAAAAAACCACTAGAAGAGATCTACAAGGCAATCCCAGAACCAAAACTTGTCATAGCGGCAGGTGCATGCGCCCTCATGGGAGGCGTCTACAAAAACATACACGGCGACATACCATCAGAAGAAATCGCCGGTCCAGTCGAAGAAGTCATACCAGTAGATGCCAAAGTCCCAGGATGCGCAGTCAGACCAGAGGATGTACTAGCAGGCGCAGTATCCATACTACCAAAACTCTTAGAAGCCAAATAATAGAGGTGACAAAATTGGATAAAAACGTTATAGAAACCGAGATCACAATGGGAACAGTTCACTCAGCAGCAATAGAACCATACCGTGTCAGATTATTCGTAGAAGACGAGATAGTGAAGGATGCTGAGATAACAGTAGGCGTCAATCATAGGGGTGTTGAACGTATAATGGAAGGCCTCCCAGTAGAAAAAGCCAACAGCCTCACAGAAAAGATATGTGGGATATGCTCAGGAGTGCACTTATGGAATTCTGTATTAGTAGCAGAGAAGGGACTTGAAATTGAAATACCTGAAAGGGCCAGTTACATAAGGATAATAGTAGCCGAACTTGAAAGGATACACAGCCACCTCCTATATTTGGCCCATGGAAACGAGGTCCTGGGACATGAAACATTCTCCATGAGACTATTCTATATAAGGGAGACTGTAATGGAACTTCTAAGGATGATCGGGGGTAACAGAGTACAATATGGTGTGCCAATCATTGGAGGGATAAGGCCAAGAGCAGAACTAGATGAGATGAAAATCCAGAAAATACGAGAGGGTTTAGATTACCTAGAAGAGAAGATAAAAGAGTTTGCAGATCGTTTCACCTCAGATCCTATGATAATGTCACGTATAACTGGCGTATGTCCAATCAAAAGGGAAGATGCTCTTAGACTCGCGGTAACAGGACCTACCCTCAGGGCAACAGGAGTAGAATTTGACCAGCGAAGGAAAATGGAATGTTATGACCCATTTGAATTTGATATTATCACACAAGATGATGGTGACATCAAATCCAATCTTCTTGTAAGGGTCTTTGAAATCTTTGAATCCATAAAGATAATAAGACAAGCGGTGGAGAACCTCCCCAATGGGGCTATAGTGGATAGAAGTTGGGAAATGCAGGACACTGATATTATTAAAAGTTATGTTGAAGCCCCCAGAGGCACATTATATCATTCTTATGCTATAGAAGAGGGAAGAGTTAGAAATGTGGTGATTAGAACACCCTCAATAGCTAATATAGGCGCCATGCAATATGCGGTTATAGGTCATCATATAACAGACGCCCAACTTGGGATAGTGCAATGTGATCCTTGCTTCACCTGTACAGATCGTGCAATAGAAATAATCAAATGAGGTTGGTTATAATGCTATATTTGATTATAGGCATCATCGGGACGATCATCATAGGATTTATAGTTAGCCTTTGGCTTCCTGGTATCGAAAGAAAATTTGTCCATGCGCGGATCCAGCAGAGAATAGGCCCTCCAATCTCAAGTCCTGGTATAATGGCCCCTATAAAATTCTTCTTTAAGCAGAGTATAAGGCCATATTCACCATTGCCACGATTATATAATTCATTGCCTCTTGTCGGATTATTATCCGCGCTATTAATACTACTCTTCATAATCCCAGAAACTTATCCTATAGGCGCTCTTGCAAGTATAGTTGCAATCGTGGGCTTTTTGAAGATAGAAGAGATCGTATATGTTTTTATGGGGTCCTTGTCAAAGTCTGTGATGTCTCTTCGCATGCCATTCCCAGATCTTGCCAAAGGCGCTAAACACCCTAATGTGCAGCGAAGCTTCCTAGAGGATATAAGTGCAATGAGAGCCTTCAGATTAATAGCATTCGGTTCATTCCCAATATATATCGCATTATTTGTACCGGCAATTATCTCTAGGAGCATATTCCTAGGGGATATAGTGGCTTATCAACAGGTTCATGGTCCAATACTCTTTTCAGCGGCCGGTGTCCTAGCGGCTATTGTATTCTTTATAGGATATATGATACTCCTCAACGAATATCCATTTGTCATCTTAAAGACGAAGGCAGATGTTATAGAAGGCCCGTACTTGGAATATGCTGCCAAGTCACGTGCATTCGTCTATATAACAAGGGGTTTCCTCATGTTCACATTAGCAGCTCTTTTCTCAGTGTTATTCCTGGGAATCCCACCTAACATATTCACTTGGGGCATCCTTGTTAATGTCATTATTGCTGTCATATTCCCCATTTTAATGGCTTCTTTAAGCGCTTTTGCCCCCATATTCACCTTTAAACAGTTTTATCCAGTGACGCTTGCAACTTCTATCCTTGGGGTGGTGGCGCTTTTAGCAGCGTTCATTTAGGACGAATTTAAGGTGATAATCTATGAAGATAGTTATAAGACCTCATCACATCATAAGCCTTGGAGGATATATAGTAGAATGGGATTTCCCATACCGTAATCTTATAGTTGTGAACCCAACCGATGAACACATAAAAATAGAAGTACCAGTTTTTAATGAGGATTGGATCGAGGAACATAGGAAACTTGGCCTAAGGATAGTCCCTGTAGAAGAGGATGATAATTATCTCAGCCTCTGGAGGAGGGAAAAATCCAAATTAGAAAGAATATAAAGTGATAGTTTTATGGTTGTAACTGCCATTAGTATCAAGGCTGTTGAAAGACCGGGTGTTCTCAGCGAAATAACTGAAATGATAGCCCTTAAGGGTATAAATATAACCTACGCTTATCTTTATGTGGAGGAGGATGGGGTAGGATCCATATACATGGAATTAGAGGATGTTAAAGACCTTAAAGAGTTGATAGGGGATTTGAGGTCCTTTGATTTCATCTTGGATGTTGATGTTCACAGACCCCTTGAGGACATCTATGGGAAAAGGATTATAATTATTGGTGGCGGGGCGCAGGTTTCACAGGTTGCTATGGGCGCTATAAGCGAGGCCGACAGGCACAATATAAGGGGTGAGAGGATAAGCGTCGACACAATACCATTAGTTGGTGAAAAAGAGCTTGCTGAGGCCGTTTTGGCTGTTGGGAGGCTTCCAAGGGTCGGTGCCCTGGTATTGGCCGGTTCTCTTATGGGTGGTGAGATAAGTAAGGCTGTGGAAAAAATTAAAAAAGAGCAGGATATTATTGTTATAAGCCTTAACATGCCGGGTAGCGTCACTGAAAAGGCGGATCTTGTAGTTACCGATCCTATACAAGCGGGTGTTATGGCTGTTATGGCAGTGGCAGATACCGCTATATTCGATATAAAAAAGGTTAGGGGTAGACGGTTTTAGCTCATCTCTATGGCTCTTATAAGTTTACTGGCCGTGTTTTTGATCTCCGGGTCTTTTATATCTTTACTTTCTCTTATTTTAAGGGCGAGTTCAAGTACTCTTGGGACGTCTGATGGTTTTATATTTTCGGCCATTTCAAGGTAGCTTTCTTCTTTTTCTTCCACTTTAACCTTCTTTTTCTCCACTAACTCTAGGAGTACTTTACATGTGTCTATGATATCTGGATCTTCTATATTCTCACATTTTTTTAGAAGTTCTTCTTTCATATGAATCACTATATATTTTTATCATTTTTCTTTATAAAAAATTTATAGGTTAATCTGGTGGGCAGATATTATTGTAATTGCATCGTTTACATTTTCTCGGATTTGGTTTTATTGATGGCGCATCTCCACTGAGCACCCCTTTTATTTCTTCTAGGATGTTGAGGAGATTTTCCCTGAGCGTGTAATCGATGATAACTGGTCTTCTTTCACCTACCATCATATAATCAACGAAGCCTAAGAGAACTTCACTGTTAAATTCTTTTTCTATTAGCATGGCATATGCGGCTATTTCAAGGGCGTCAGAATCCCAAACACCCCTAAATGGGGGTGGACCCATTTTAATCTTAACTGGATGATATTTTCCCCTGATGATCTCGATCCTATGAATATTCCCAGAAAGTTCTAGGTCGTTGTCATGGATCCTATAATCGTTTAGACTAGGAATTGTTATGAATTCTATGATATCCTCGCCGTTTTTTCCTGTTACATCCATTAGCCTTTTGATTTTAACTGATTCTATCTTAGCCTCCATTTCAAGTAAGTTTTTGATTTCACTTGCAACCGGTAATCTTCCAATCTCTTTTCTCAGAAGGTCTTCTATTTCACTGACTCCCATCTCTCTGCTGATCAACGGTAAAAAATCCCTCACCAGATCCTTGAAATTGTTATAAGCTTCTCTAAAGAGCCTATTTTTTTCTATATTCTCCAAGTCAATTTCCCCTATAAAATAGACTTTAAAAGGGCAGAAAAGATACTCTGATATGAAAGAAACTTTTATAGTCATGAAAAACACCACAAAAAATATTATAATATTACTATAATATAAAATAATACTATACGAGTAGACTTAACTATCCTGAATACAACCATTTCAACTGTAACAGTGGATGGAAGTTTCACCCCCCCACTATAAGCTCCTCAACCTTGTCGAAAACATGCAAAAACTTTCTCCTTCTATTTAAAGAGTTACAACATCAAAAAAAAGACGGGAAAAAAACTATATTCGGAGACTTTTCAATTTTATATATTCATTGAAAGCTTCCCTTGTAGTCCCAACAACCACCCTATAACCGTTTCTTGCACCAGTATACTTCTCTAATTTACCCTCAGCTATTATCACTTCACCCTCCTTAGCCTGGCCAGCATAGGTATGGGTAAAGGATACAACCTCATCTATGTCCACCCTCGGACCCTCCAGAATGTGAACATCCTCAACCTTGTAAATGGCTGGGTTATCAAATGCTGCCATAGCATCATAGACCCTAGCCTCAATTTTTATCCTACCCATAGGCTCATATATTGTATCACCCCATGAGCCCTCTATTTCATCCCAGCTACGAGTCGCGAGAATATCGAATAATGTGCCACTTACAAGCCCCCTATTATTCTTACGTTCTTCATACCAACAAAATTCCCTGAAACTCAGACTATCATCCTTAATACGCTTCCTATAAACCTTTAACCAATAATCTTCACTCAAACTTTTAAATGGTCCTTGATCTTTAAGTTTCGCGAAGGTTTCAATGGCTCTCCGATGGTTTTCAAGGCCATAGATGACAAAGTCGATATCAGAATTTTCACAATCATATAATGATGGTAAAATAGAACCTGAAACTCCCATATCATTGTAGGATATTGAAGCCTCATCATGGAAAGTATCCGCTATTAGCAAAACCTTCTCGAGGAGCTCATCCGACGGCCCTTCACGCATAATCTCCTTTAACCGTACTGTTGGTGTTAAGATCTCATCTATGAGATCATTAGGGACTGCTATCATGGTCTTCCCAATATTCTCAGCATCATAGAGGTAAATTGGATGATTTTCTCCAAGGAACTTGTAGGCGCCCTTTGAATCCACCTTCGAATATCTTCCACCATCCCTTGACCTTTCACCTTCAGGATCCGGAACATACCTTAAAAATGCGATTAAACGATCTTCTGGGTGCAAATAGGATGTGGTTGCGAAGAAAAGATCATCCACAGTATATATAAAATCCCTTGGCCTTGATCTCATAGGATAAAATAAATGTTAAAGAAATAAATATTTTACCAAAGGAGATTATCATGATAATCCAGAGAATAAAACCATCCCATGACCTGAAAAAAGAGCTTCTAAAAATCAAGATAAAAAGTGGGATAATAATATCAGGTGTTGGAAGTCTTAAAAACGCCACCTTAAGACTGGCAGATGAAAATATCCTAGAAGTTGAAGGCCCCTTTGAAATAATATCCATGTAAGGAACAATTACAATAGATGGTATACATGCACACCTCGCAATAGCAGACAAAGAAGGGAAGATGATAGGAGGACACCTGAAAAAAGGCTGTGAAGTCCATACAACCGCAGAGGTTGCAATTCTACCCTACACAGGAATCCTGAGAAGATCAAAGGATGAGGAGACTGGTTACATGGAATTAAAGGTGGGATGATCCAAATGATACATGAACACCTCAAAGATGAAATATTATATGATGGCACCCAAATAAAAGCTGCATGGGCCCTCAAAGAACTCCAAATCAAAGGTTCAAGCATAATAACCTGGATAGGCCCAATGAACATAAAAAATGTCATAGACTACGAGGATAAAGACAAGGAGATTAAAGCGGATGAGATGGCCCACTTTATAGTGGAACACTTTGATGAGCAACCAGCCAATCTGAGATTATCATATCATCGCCAGAGAATACTTGTCATGATACTCCAGGAAGAGTTATGGAGACAAGGCATACCCACAAGGAGAGAAGGTGACGATCTCTATATTGGCTCTGGTAAGCTCACAGTTTCGATAGCCACAGCATCACTTTCAACCATGAAAATACACCTTGGAATAAACCTAACAAGCAGAGGAACACCAGATGATATCGAAACCATAGGAATACTAGATTATAAAGATCTAAAGAAGGAAGATATAATAGAACTTGTAGAGAAAGTCGCAACCAGATACATCCAAGAGATTGAATCGATGGAAGAAGACATAGCAAAGACAAGAACCCTAAGGTGAGATAAATTGAAGATTATCATAAATGGTATCCATGCCAACTTAAGATTTTCAGCAGCCCATATGATACCAGAGCATGATACATGTGGAGTTATCCATGGACACTCTTACATAGTTGATGTGGAAGTGGAAGGCGAGCCCATAGGAAAACATGGCTTCATAGTCGACTTCAAAGATGTTAAGGGTATAATGCGAAGAATCTGCAAAAAATTAGATCACCGCTTTCTGGTGCCCCTGGAAAGTCCGCTTATGGACATTCACCTCAGAGGGGATTCTGTGGAATTCCAAGTCGCGGATAAAGAGTACAAGGTTCCGATGGAAGATTGTTGCCTACTGCCCATAGAATCCACCTCTGCAGAAGGTCTTGCCGAATATTTCGCCAAAAAACTTTATGACGGGCTGAGAAAATATAATAGGATGATAAAAACTGTCAGAGTCTGTGTGAATGAGGGTATAGGACAAGGTGCTGTTTTCACCTACCAGGAGTGAAAGTATATGAGAGCCCCTATAATAGAGGTCTTTTCCAGTATACAAGGAGAGGGGCTCCTAGTCGGTTGCAGGCAGATATTCATACGCTTCGCGGGTTGTAACCTCAACTGCATCTACTGTGACACCCCAGAAAGCAGAGACCCGCGAAGAGGAACATCAACCAGTATATGGGAACTTAAAAGGCGGATAAAAGATCTTGAATCTCCTGATCTTCATTCAATCAGTTTAACAGGGGGCGAACCCTTACTCTATGCCGATTTTATAAAAAATCTCCTAGAAGAGACAGATTATAACATATTATTAGAGACTAACGGGTCCCTACCTGGCGAGATTAAAAAAATAGCACCTCTCATAGATTATGCGTCTGTTGACATAAAACTACTCGAACATATTGGCACTGAAGAGATCATGGAAAAAGAAATCCAATCCATAAACATATTAATAAAAAGAAATGTAAATACATATCTCAAGGTGGTGGTCTTGCCAACCACATCCCCATCCCATATGGGATTGATAGCCCAGAAACTCCGAAAGGAGATTTCAGAACCCTCTATAACGCCAATAGTGGTCCAGCCAAGCAGTCCAATAGATTATTGGGTTGGGAACACTCCTCGGCTGTTAAAGATTTCAGAAGAAATAGGAAGGTATTTTAAAGTGCGTTTAATACCCCAGCTCCACAAGATTTTAGATCTAAGATAGGAGGTTTTGCAGATGGATGTGGAAACAAAAGTGACGGTCCATGACGCCATGACAACAAACGTGGTAACTGTCGATCCGAGTATCAGCGTCGCTGAGGCAGCATACATAATGACAAAAGAAAAGGTAGGGAGTCTAATCGTAAAAAGCAACGCGGAACCAGAAGGGTTAATAACAGAAAGTGACATAATCCGAAAGGTTGTCTCCAAGGATCTGAAGGCAAGCAAGGTTACCATAGGTGAAGTGATGACCAGAAACCTTATCACCATAGAAGCTGAACGAGAATTGAACGAAGCCGCCAGGCTGATGGCCAAGAACAACATAAGAAGATTACCAGTGGTAAAGGACGGTTCACTGGTAGGTATATTAACAGCAACTGATGTTATGGCCGTTGCACCCGAGCTCACAGAGATATTGGTTGAAAGTGCACGTTTAGAGGAGAACACAATGGCATATGCCGAGGAGGAAAAATCAATGCCGGGTATTTGTGAAGTTTGCGGGACCTTTGCAGAATATCTTGAGGAATATGATGGTAAGTATGTGTGTGAGGAGTGTAAGGAGGAGTTAGAGGGTGAATAATTTGAAAGTGGAAGATTTAATGACACCCAATCCAGTGACGGTCCCAATAGACATGGCCATTACGCGTGTAAGATCCATCCTGCGTGAAGAAGATTTCAGATGCGTTCCTGTTATAAATGGAGAACACCTTGAAGGATTAATTACAAGGGGCGATGTCCTCAATATTTCAGCCACCAAATCTAATATTGAAGCAAGAGGCATCATGGAAAAACCAGCTGTTATACTTCTCCCAGAAATGGACATATACAAGGCAGCAGATCTTCTAATAAAGGCCAAGGAGATACAAGCCCCAGTAGTAGAATCCACAGATAATATGAAGCTGATAGGAATATTAAGCGTCTATGATATATTATCAGGTTTTATTGAAAAAAACATTCCACCCAAGAAGAAAACCGTCAAGGAAATTTTAACAGAGAAAGTTGTGGTATGTGATATAAAGGATCCTCTCTCCAAAGTTTGGAATAAAATGGATGAATCAGGTTTCTCAGGATTACCCGTGATGAAAAAGGGTAAACTGATTGGTATAATAACAAGAAAAGATCTTATAAGATATGGTCATGCCCGTATCGTGAAGGAATCAGGGGATGTTAAGGCCATGCCAATAGAAAAGATAATGCAAACACCACCTCTAGTAGCTACAAGAGACATGCCCATTGATGAAGCAGCCACGATAATGGTGAAAAGGGATGTGGGCAGACTCCCAGTAGTTGATGACCCAGTATATGTTAAAAGCGACCCGCAAAGGGCTAAAGAGGGCAAACTTGTTGGTATAGTCTCAAGAGAGGATATACTAAAGGCTTATATTTATTCTTAAAGGTGTGGTGATGTACCCCCCAAAATATAGGGCTTCTATCAGAAACCACTCTTTTAATAAAATTTTCACACTTATTAATAAACCTTGTGAGGTGTGCGGATGAGGAAAAAAGACACCATAAACATAGTAAAATCCCTGGATCGTGGTCCAGTGGAATTTGAAAGCAGAAATTTTGAACATGAAGGCGATGTCATGAGCATCGCCCAAAAGGAAGTGGTCTCAATACCACCAACAATAAATATTAAGGAAGCCGCTGAGATAATGGTTAAAAACAAATTCAGAAGGCTTCCAATAACTGATCCAGGCACCGGAAAACTTCTAGGCATAATCACATCAATGGACATCCTAGACTTTTTAGGAGGAGGGGACAAGTCCAAGATCCTCGAAGAAAAATATGATGATAACTTCCTTGCAGCAATAAACGAGCCTGTAAGGAAAATAATGACCCATAACGTTAAATATATAACATTAAAGGACTCCATAGCAGATGCAGTTGATAAAATGCTCAAACACAATATCGGAGCATTACCAGTCATCAACTCAGAAAAAAAGCTGGTTGGAATAGTCTCAGAAAGAGATTTTGTATTCTTAATGGCGGGAGTCCTAAATGATGAAATAGTAGCAGATCACATGACAGAAAATCTTATAACAACGACTCCAGGCACCCCACTCGAGGGAGCGTCTAAGATAATGGTAAGAAACAAGTTCAGGAGACTGCCAATAGTCGGAGAAGAAAGAAAAACACCCCACCCAGAAAAAGAAAAACTTGTAGGTATCATAACATCCACTGACATACTAGAATTCCTAGGATCCAACAAGGTATTCGACACCATAAAAACAAATAGTGCAGAAGAAGCCCTCAACACACCAGTAAGCGAGATAATGGAGAAAAATGTAGTCACAATAAACCCAACAAGCACACTAGGACAATTATACGAGACAATGGCCAAAAACAGCATCGGAGGAGTGCCAGTTGTCGAATACGGGGAACTTTTAGGTATAATAACAGAGAGCGACCTTTTAAGGGCTATAGCCCTTTAAACTGTTTTTTTCGATGGTGAGTGAAGATGAAAGTCGAAGATGTAATGACTACTAATGTAGTGGTAATGCCAGACACCCAACAGGTTTCATATGCAAGAAACTTAATGCTGAAACATGGAATAAGCCACATAGTCGTGGTGGATAGCAAAGGAAAACCAGCCGGCATAGTAACCGAGAAGGATATAACTCGTAAATTAAGGGTGGTCGGACCGGTTTGGCGAAGAAGGCCAATAGACAAGATATTCATAGGGAGGGTTATGAGTAAAGGTCTCATAACAGTTTCACCCGTCAAGGATATAAGGGAGGCTGTGGATCTCATGTTGAGGAATAATATAAGCTCTCTTCCAGTAGTGGAAGATGGAAAACTTGTTGGTATAATAACAAAAACAGACCTCCTAAGAGTTTATAATGAAAAATGTAAAGGTAGATGGAAAGTCTCTGATCTCATGACGAAAGATGTTATCACAGTCACAGAAAACCATACAATAGCCCATGTAACAAATCTAATGGAAGAAAACAAGATAGGAAGGATTATTGTAATTAAAGACAGCGAACCAGTGGGTATAATAACATCAGAGAACATATCATTCGCCCAACTTGAAGACCCTGAAACAGGAGTGCCCCTCGAAAAAATATACTTCGTTAAGAGAATATCAGAGGAAAAAAAGAAGGTCACACTAGTCTCCATGTTAACAGCAGGAGATATAATGACAGAAGATCTTATAACATTGAAAGAGGACGTTGACGCCGCCGAAGCCGCTAATATAATGTTAAATGAAAAGATTAGCGGAATCCCAATAGTCGATGATAAAAACCAATTAGCTGGTATAATAACAAAAACGGATATCATAAAAGCCATCCAATAATCGGAGGGACAATATGAAGATAAAATATCTCATGAACCCAAATGTAGTCTGTATTGATAAAGATCAGAACATTTGTGACGCTTTACGTATCATGAAAAAGAATAATCTTTCACGCCTCATAGTCATAAACACCAACAATGAGCATATAAAAGAGGTTGTTGGAATAGTAACTGAAAAGGATATCGCCACAAAACTCGGATCCTCAAGATATGGGAACCTGGCGCCATCACATTTCCACGTGTCAACTGTCATGAGCCCAGATCTTATAACAGCAGACATTGACATGGACGTGGGCGCAGCAGCCGACATAATGCTTGAAAATCACATAGGGAGCCTACCAGTCATAGAAGATGATAAACTAGTCGGCATACTCACCAAGACAGATATACTTGAAATTTGCAAGGGCAAACCCTACGAAAAAAGAATTGTAGAAGATGTGATGAGCTCAGAGCTCATAACCATAGAACCAACAGAAAGGATGATACACGCCAGGAGATTAATGATAGATGCGGATATTGGGAGATTACCAGTCATTGAAGATGGAGAACTCATAGGAATCATCACCTCAAAGGATATAGCACGTTCAATGATAGCCTTCAGAAAAGTCGTCCCTGACAAATACAAACGTTCAAGGATAAGAAACCTACTAGTAGAGGATCTCATGACACAAAACGTCAAAACAGCAAAACCAGAAGATAGCATATCAAAAACGTCAGCAGGGATGATTGAAACAGGATACGGGGGATTCCCAGTATTAGATGATGAAGGCGCGCTTATAGGTATAATAACCAAAAGCGACATACTAGACCTTATAGTTGAAATGGAGGGGGGTTAACTAATAATTTTACCCACAATAAAATGTCCAAAATGCGGATCAACCCTCGAAGTAGACTGGAGGAGAAATAACTCCCTAAAAAATTTCTTTTTCACATGCGAAAAATGTGATTTCACCGGGAAACTATCCACAGAGAATTTCCTGGAAAAGAAAATAGCAGCAGCCCTAGGAATAAGCCATGAAAGACTAGAAAGGGCTATCAGAAGGCGATCAGTTAAATTCTACAAGTCCATAAAACCAGCGCTCCTATTCAAAAAAGATCTCATGCACATAGAATCCGGGACGGTAGTCTATATCACAAAAGATAAACTGGAGATTATAAGGGGCTTCCCAAAAATCCGCAGAACCCTCATATTATCCCCAACCATAGAAAAACACTTCAAAGACAAGGTTGCAGTCGAGGAAAAAATGAACGGTTACAATGTAAGGATAGCATCAGTCGACTCAAAAATAGTGGCCATCACACGAGGCGGATACCTATGTCCTTTCACAACCAGGAAAGTACAAGAATTCATGAACCTAGACAAGTTCTTCGAAGATAATCCCAACCTTGTAATTTGTGGAGAGATGATCGGCACATCCAATCCATACGTTTCACATTATTATCCAGAAATAGGCAAACTAGGATTTAGGATATTCGATGTGAGGGAAAAAACCACAAATAAACCCCTAACTGTTAAAGATAAGAGAAAATTACTTAGAGATTATGATCTTCCAATGGTTCGTTTACTAGGCACCTTCCTTGTGAAAGAAGCTGCGGAGAAAATAAAAGAAATCGTGAAAAAATTGGGAGAGGAAGGTCGAGAAGGAGTTGTTATAAAAGACCCCCAGATGGAATTACCACCCATAAAATATACAGCATCCCAGGCACATGCCAGTGAAATAGAATATGCATTCAATTACCCATTCGATTTTGGAAGAGCGTTCTTCTTCAGTAGAGTGATAAGAGAAGGATTCCAAGCATATGAAATGAGAGAATCCAGGGATGAGCTGCGTGAAAGAGCCCATAGACTCGGCGAATCAATAATTTACCCCATGTTAAAGACGATAAAGGAGATAGCTGAAGGTGGGATGGCGCATGAAGATACTAAGATAAATGTGTCAAGCCGAAAAGAGGCCATGGAATTCATAAAACACTTACATGCATTAGGTGTTTCCGCGAGTATCATAGACTATAGGGATGGTGAAGCAATCATAAGACGTTTCTACCAGTCAACTACTGACAGGATAAAGAACCTCTTAGAAGGTGGCTTATACTAGGGGTGTTCATCATGATAGCATATCTTGGACCAGAGGGGACTTTTACAGAAGAGGCGGCCTACAGATTATCCAATAAACTATTACCATTCGATTCTATAATAGATGTTCTAGATGCTGTGAAAGATGGTAAGGTTGATAAGGGCGTTGTACCGATCGAAAATTCTATCGAGGGTCCGGTAGGCGTTACATTAGATCTTTTGGCTCATGGATATGATCTTTGCATAGAACGGGAAATAGTATTGGAGGTTAATCATTATCTGCTCGCTAACAAAGGTGTGGAACTCGAGGAACTTACAGATGTTTATTCACATCCACAGTCGCTTGCACAATGTCACAAGTTTATAGAGAAAATGGGTCTTATAACCCATCCAACGTCTAGTACTGCTGCAGCAGCGAAGATAATAAAAGGTAAAAGAGAATGTTGTGCCATAGGCACCCTAAGAGCTGCCAGATTATATGACTTGGATGTTTTAGCCGAGGATATTCAGGATTACACTCCTAACATGACACGTTTTATCGTGATAGCTACACATGATCATGAGTTCACGGGATCCGATAAGACCTCCATATTATTTACACTTGCAGAGGACAGGCCAGGGGGTTTATATGAGATTTTGGGATTATTTGCAGGTGCAAATGTAAATTTGACCAAGATAGAATCTAGACCTTCAAAGGTGGGTCTTGGGAAATACATATTTTTCCTAGATTTTGAGGGTCATAGGAAAGAGAAGAATATAAGTATAATATTAAATGAGATTAAAAATAGAACACCATTTATGAAGATTTTGGGTTCATATCCTATTGACGAGTGGTACAAGAAAAAATAATTTATCATATAAGGGAAACGTTTTTCATTAAAAATGGGTAAAGGAGATGGTGATGATCAAAAAAGAAAATGAACTTCTCCGCCGTTTAAAGGAATTGGAAAGGGATCGGCAAGAGGGTAAAATATCAGAGGATAAGTATAGGGGGCTGAAAAGGGAGTATGAGAGGGAACTAGAGGCTATAAAGGTTGCTGAGAAGATAAAGAGGATGCAGGGCCGTTCCACTTCTGAAAAACCCTTAGATCATTGGATTGAAAAGGCTAGAGAAGAAGATGAAAGTCGTGAAAAAGAGGAGCTCGTGAAGAAATATGTTAAAGAGCCGGCGCACATGAAAAAAACTGAAAAGTCACAAAAAGCTTTAAAGATTATTGGGGTGGTCCTGTTAGCATTAGCATTCTTTATAGGTAGTGGATTTGGTTTTTACTTGTTAAATTTAGGCTCGAAGCAGACAGATAATGTTCTTGTTAACGAGAGCGCTTTCCCAACATTCACCATCAACAATACCACTAGTAATTATACGCCTGGAATCACTTCATATTATAACACCTCAAAATCATATGAGCCAACCACACCAACCACGCCAACCACACCGACTACACCGACTACACCAACCACGCCGAGAAATAGTTCAGGATAATAGATTCGGGAGGGTTTTCTATCATGAAAAAGTGTCTAATCCTTATCTTAATCATTATCATGGTCATGGTAGGTATTGCAGGTTGCACTTTTCAATCTAGTCGGGAGGCTGAGAATAAAAGATTCACAGGAAATAATATAACATTTGAGTATCCTGCGAATTGGGTTATAGCAAAATCGCAGGCAAATGATACTATAGTCGCTGTAGCAGATCCTAAATCTGTAAATCCTCAAACAGGCTATGCTCAGACTCTTGTAGTAATTCAGAAGAGGGAATTGGAAGGCGACTTTTATTATATGTACAATCAAAACTATGCCACCCTATTCAATAATTCAAGTTATCAGAGGATTTCTGAGGGTAACATAACTATAGGATCTTTAAAGGCGCTCGAAAATACTTATCTTATAACAGAGGATGGTGTGAAGAAGAAACATAGGGCAATTTGGATACAGAGAGGAGATGAAGTATATGTGATACTCTGCAGCGCTCTTGACAATGAATTTGAAAAAGAAAAGATAAACTTTGATATTATAATTAATAGTTTCAGGTTTATTGAATAGACTCGAAGCTTTTATCTGGGATTATCTCAAGAGGTGGGTGTTCCCTAATCGCACCCTTTTTAATCCCGACTCTTGAGCTGCTTCTAGGCACTCTTCTGCTTCTTCCCATGTTAAGAGGGGAAGATCCCTCATCATATGTTGCGGGTAAAATGCAAGGAGGGTATATGGTATGTTTGGGTTAAGTTTCACTAGAAAATTGGCTATGCTCCGCACTTCTTCTTTTTCTATATAACCAGGTACTAAGAGCGTGCTGGCGACAAGTAATGGCGGTTTGTATCTTTTATCAAAATAACTTTTGCAAATGTATTTAAAATTTTTAAGTGTCTGTCGATTGCTTACACCTGTCAATATCTTGTGAAGTTTTTCGTCCCATGCTTTAAGGTCAAATTTTATCATGCCACCTGAGTATAGGCTTGTTTTTGCCATGTTATCTAAGTATCGAGGATGAACATTACCATTGGTCTCCCAACAAATCCTCAAAATTTCACCCCTTTTCTCTTCCAAGGCCCTCTGAGCTGTTAACAAGGCGAATGACATTTGTGGCGATGGATCCCCACCGAAGAAACATATACATGCGGTTTTATCATCTAGGCTTTCAGTTATTTTTTTAATCGTGAATATAGGTTCTCCTTTAAAGGCCATTTTCCTATATGAACTATTTTGACAATATAAACAATCAAATGAGCAAGCCCCGAAAAATATGGCGAGATTATTATAACCATATTCCGGACCTGCTGAATAGGCGTATTTTGGATAACCGGCTCCCGTACCTCCTGGACATACCCAATCAGCCACGCAGTTAGTAGGTAAAGGATCAGAGTAAAAGATTCCCACAGCTTCTTGACTTGTATCTATCCTGGAATGTATCATAGCATTTTTTACTTGGCGGAGGCGGCAGAAGCCATAATCTCCTTCTTTTATCTTGCAGAGGTTTCCACATTCATGGCAGGTGATGCCCTTTGGATTTTGTGGGGGTAAAGTTGGTGGGCTTCTGCGACTTTCCTTATGGGCTTTTTTCATCAACTTTTCAACTAGTTTTTCAGATTCTTTTTTTAGACAATTTCCGCAAATGTGATCTAAGATCCTTGCAGCGGTCCCGCCACAAATTTGGCAGTGAAATTCTTGTCTTTTTGGAGAATCCATTATATCACACTAAATATTGGGGGTTTTTCATGTAAAGTGGGAGAACTTTCGATCTGTGGAAGTTTTGATCTTTGATAATAATTTTTTATCGGCACATGATTAGTGAACCGCCCTCCCAGCTTTTGCAAGGGGGCTTCCTGCTTCAATGACGGTACTTGCCCAGCCACCATGCTGGAGGCCTGGACGCTGAGTAGGAGTCCCATCTCTGCAGGCGTTACTTCGGGCCAGTCCTAGGTATAATATGCGACAGGCGGCAACATAATCCTTGTCAGACCCCATCTGGGATGTTCTGCGGAATCCCCATTCGGGTTTCGCTTTCGTTATTCTTCTACCGGCTGCTCGCAGTCTTGTAGGAGAACATGAACTTGGCCCAGGAGGCGTCGAGTATTTTTTTGGGTAAGTTTTTCCGGTTCCTAATTATCCCCTTGTGATGTTCAGGTCTTTGACTGCTATCAGATCATAGTTGTCCGCGTAGAAGCGGGATATTTTGTGCGGTGAAGTCGTCCATTTGGTTCACCAACCTTTCATATACCTTGGCGAGCTTAATTCTTGCTTTCTTCCAGTTTTTTGAGCGTCTCCTGGACGATTATTTATGCAGGATTCTTATGCGCTTAAGTGCTTTCTCTTGGAAGCGCTGGTTTTCAACAGCCCTTTTCTCATTATTCGTGAGGAAGCGTTTGATCCCACACACCGACTCTTATTTTTTCTGTCCGGTCTTGGGAATGGGCTTGAATGCTTCCTCAACCTGGAATATGGGAAACCATTTGCCTGAGCGCTCCCGCTTGATGATAAATCGCTTGATTTTTCCAGTGGGTTTTTATTGGGATTTCTCTGATCTTTAAGAGGGTGAGTTTCTCATCTTCTAATTTGAATTTTGATTTATAGTTGAGCGTTTTGAACCATCCTTTGAAGCGGAGTCTGCCAACCTCTTCTTTTTCAGTCTGGCCAGGGCGTGGATGTTCGACCAGAGCTGATAATTCACAATCTGTAAAACCTTTGAGTATGCTTCTTTTAGTTCAGATTTTTCCCGGCGCTTCAAATCAACTATAAGAGCTTGAGTGTTTTGCTGATCTAAGTTTTATCCCCCCTTATCTTGCGCAAGGTTCGATTTGGATAGTGGGTGATTGTAGAGCCATCTGCAGAGCTCTAAATGCCGGTTCAACGTTTTCTATATCTTCTTTGAAGGTTATGGGCTGAACCTGTAGTTAAGCATGTCCTGGTTGATTTTGTATTTCATAGTTGTATTTTTTCCTCGCCAAGTATTATAATTTCACCTTTCATCCCTCTCGGGTCTGTCAAGAACTTGGGGTTTGATGTTCAAAAAAGCTTTATCTGGTCTAATATGGAGGTTTATGCGTGGATTTTACGCCCTTTATGCGTCTTATGTTCTTGGGAAAAGTTTTTCGAGGATGTTCCCAGGGTTTGGCTCAATATTCCTTATCAGATCAGGCCAAGAATGTTTTAGAGTATAGGATGACTCTTCGGGTTATTGTCTTTATAATTTTTGAGTAGTTTTTTATGTTCTTTAGTATCTCTTTTGGCTGTGGCTTCTCTTGTAGGTTTTTTGAGTTGATACTGGAGTATTTCGAATTTTTTCTTTGTATCTATCTGGTTTTTTGGAAGCTTTTGGATGCATGGAAGGAGCGCTACTAGTGTTTTGAAGCCAGGGTAATTCTGTTACTGGCTTGTATTTTTCATTCAAGTCTGTTCAGAAATAGGAAAGTTTTATAAGTCCGATCCAACAAAACTAACATTCAAAAGCAGGTGTTTTAGTTTGTTGTCATGTTAAACACTCTATTCCAACCCACATAAACTTTAAGGTTCCATTATCCCGCGAATACCTTTTATGGGTGTGGGGGAACAGGCCAGGATGGATAAAGTGAACTACCCCCAGCTTTCGCAGGGGGCTTCCTGCTTCAATGACGGGACTTGCCCCGCGACCACAGCGGAAGCCGGAACGCAGAGTAGAGGGTCCCATCTCCACAGGCGTTACTTCGGACCGTCCCAGCCCTAGGGAGAGGATTCGGCAGGCGGCTATGATA
>Ga0078972_1001352_pt1 | contig 92586 bp, 74 predicted proteins | sample YelNatPaOPGAMG01_FD_67568 | JGI IMG/M metagenome (GOLD analysis project Ga0078972, IMG submission 67568) | Hot spring thermophilic microbial communities from Obsidian Pool, Yellowstone National Park, USA - OP-RAMG-01 (SPADES assembly) (version 2) | ecosystem: Environmental > Aquatic > Thermal... | reverse complement strand
GGTCACCAGAGCAGTCCGGGTCTTCACAATCCCATAGCCAGTCGCAGTCATTATCTCTGCCATCCCAGCATGTTCTTTCAGGCCATTCTGTAGGCACGCACCCGCAATTCGGGTCACCAGAGCAGTCCGGGTCTTCACAATCCCATAGCCAGTCGCAGTCATTATCTCTGCCATCCCAGCATGTTCTTTCAGGCCATTCTGTAGGCACGCACCCGCAATTCGGGTCACCAGAACAATCCGGGTCTTCACAATCCCACAACCAGTCGCAGTCATTATCCCTACCATCCCAGCAGGTTCTTTCAGGTTGTTCTGTAGGCACGCACCCGCAGTCGGGATCATAATAGCAGTCTGAATCATCGCAATCGGTCTTTCCATCACAATCGTTATCCTTCCCATCCCAGCAATATGTTTCGTAATCCGAGCATCCTTCTATACACCCCCTAACAGGGTCACATATATATCCGGCAGGGCAGAGGGTATCGTCTGGAACATTAAAACAGGATTTTAAAAATTCGTTGCATGTATCCATAGTACATGAAACATTGTCCTCGCATGCTGGAATTTGTCCTGAAACACACCTTCCTGCAACACATCGCTCCTCACCATCACAAAAAATCCCGTTATCACACTGCCTATCAGAAGTACAAAAACCTTCAGGGTGAGGGTCGGTACTGGCATCATATTCGAAACCTGTTCTTCCGCACCCTGATAATAACATTCCCAGAACACCAATACTTAAAAAATTTAAAATTCCCCAGCAATTTTTTATCATCTTATCCTCCTTAAAAAATATAAATAAAATATGTGATTTTATAGATTTCCAAATGCAAATTCTAATTATACTATAACATTACAACTAATCAACAAAAATAAACCTTAAAATTTTCAGCAGATTTTATACCAGAAAAGCTGGAATAGGTTTGTTTCATGACACCACCTACTTCCGCTATCCGCACAACTATTGACATTTTTTTTAGAGGTGTTAAAGTTATTATTAATTTTTGGCGCCGTAGCCAAGCGGGAAGGCAGCGGTCTGCAAAACCGCCAGCACCGGTTCAAATCCGGTCGGCGCCTCTTCGCTGGAATTGATTGAAATATAATTGATTCTTTAAATATCTACTTCCTGCCGTTAATTTATAGTTATACACCTTGATAACAAATTTTTTCGTGATTAAATTGATAATCGAAAATGGCTCAAAAAGATTTATATGAGATTTTAGGAGTCTCCAGAAACGCAACACTTGAGGAGATAAAAACCGCTTATAGAAATCTTGCAAAAAAGTATCATCCGGATAGGAACCCGGGGGACAAGTCTGCAGAAGAAAAATTCAAGGAGATTTCTGTTGCTTATGGCGTTCTTTCCGATCCCCAGAAAAGAAAACTTTATGATGAATTTGGTTTTATGGGGCTTCGAGAAGGGTTTGACCCTGAGGCTGCGCGTGCTTATTCTCAAGCAGGAGGTTACAGTGGCGAAGGATATCCGGGCGGTGTAGGTGTAGGAGGATTTGAGGAGATTAATCTTCAGGACCTCTTTGAACAACTCTTCAGAGGTTTTGGCGGAATAGGAGGTTTTCGCAAATCAGTTATTTTTGAAGATTCAAATTTTGATTCTGACATTGGAAATATTTTCCGTCAACATCCTTCAAGAGGAAGGGATATTTCAATTACAGTTCCTGTTTCCTTTATGGAAGCAATTAGGGGGGGAGAGAAGAGTTTCAGGGTTGATATCCCTGATATATGTGATGAATGTGGAGGAAGTGGAACTCGAGGTACTCAGAAAACATGCCCTGTTTGTAATGGGAAAGGGAAAGTAAAATCCATAGCAGGTTTTTTTGGTTCAAAAATGACCACATGTTCTCGATGCGGAGGTAGCGGGAAAGTGAGCACCGAACCCTGCAAAAAATGTTCAGGTTGTGGATCTGCTCCATGTACAAAAACTATAAGAGTCAAAATCCCAATGGGAGCTGAAAACGGGCAAACTCTTAGACTTAGAGGGCAGGGTGAGCCATTACCGGGAACTTCATCAAAAGGTGACCTTATCTTAAAGCTTGATATTAAGCCGCATCCAGTCGCAAAAAGGGAAGGGGATGACCTTTTCATTCCCCTTGAGATTTCCCTTCCCGAAGCGTACCTCGGAGGAAAAATCGAGATACTGACTCCCTGGGAAAAAGTAAAAGTAACAGTACCGCCAAACTCTCGCACAGGTCAAAAACTCAGGATAAAAGGACACGGAGTCCGCCACCGCAATGGCAAACGGGGTGACCTTTATCTTGAACTCAGGATTCAACCACCCGATGTGAGAAACAGTGATGCTGAAACAAAGATAAAATCAATAGCAGGTTTTTATTCATCAAAATTCCGGGATTCTGACCCGTGGCAGGAATGAAAGAAGCTCTTTATAAATAACCTAATTTTTCAAGCCTCTTTTTTACTATTTCTTCTTCCGATTCATTATACTGACTTTCTGAAGCTCCCGCAATTCCCATGGATTGCAAAGCCTGCAGAATTTTCTTCTTGCATTCTTCTTCTCCATCATTTTCATCAATTTCTATCTCTGGATAATATGGAGCTTCGAGTTCAGGAGGGAGTTTACCGCGAATCAGAACCTCCATAAAAGCAGATGCCTTTTTTCTTGCTGAATCCCTCTCAGAGCGCCTGGAAAAAGATGATAGCGCAATAGCAGCGCCTCCTCCCTTTTCTATTAAGTTGCCAACCCATATCATTTTCTGAGTTATTATAATTTTTAAATCATCATTTTGACTTTCTCCCTCGCACAGTCCCTCCTGGACACTTTTTTCGGTCAAAATTATGGTGCATGGAAAAAATTCCTTTAAAATCCCCTGTATTAATTTTCCATAGAGTTCAATTTTTTCTGAATCTCCAAGAACCCAGACAAAAATTCCCTGACTCATTTTAAATCTCTCCTTAAACCGTCAATTCAATCAAACTAAATAATTGATTTTGCCATCGTTGGTTCCTTATATGGAATTCCAAGAATATGACAGATAGTTGGAGCTATATCGTAAATTCTAATCCCTTCCACTTTACCTCTTTTTTTACACCCTTCGCCACTCATAATAAATATACCATTAAAATCATGATTCGCATCATCCGGTCCTGTATCATTTTCTTCGGTAATTATGGACCCAATTCCAAGACTACCGACACTTCTATAATCGAGGTTCCCGAAAAGAACTATCAAATCAGGTGGAAATCCCTCAACTTTTCTGTAGATTGTTTCTGGCTTAAGCACCCTGTTTCCGATATTATTTCCGGACTCATCGCACATATTTTCCAGTTCAAGAGTGAGTTCCTCCCGCAGTTTCTGATACTCTTTATCCATGTCAACAATTCCCTCAGGTTCTCTTCCTCTTACATTGAAAAAAATTCTTGCGTAATACCCTCCCTCTCCCCAGACCCTTGTTTTACCCCAGTCTATGTCAACTTTTGAAATTCTCGTAACACTGGATGGTTTACTCCCCTTTAAAACAAGATACCCCTTTTTCATCAACCACTCATTGATACAAACTCCTCCCTTCATTCTCTTTGCCCCATGGTCAGAAACGATAAACACAGTTGTATCTGAAGGAATCCTGTCAAGAAGTCTTCCTATCCAGTTATCATGAAACCTGTAATACTCAAAACCAGAATCCTCAAATTCATTTCCTTTTTCGTATTTAGGATGCAAAGGGTCAATAAATTTCCAGAATCCATGGTGAAATCTGTCAACTCCCATATCAACCATCATGAAAAAGTCCCAGTCGAATTCTTTCATAAGATACTGACACATTCTATAATGCTGATTGCTCATTTCGTAGATTCTATCTAAAAGAGCCTTTTTATCGTTTGTCCGAAAATCTTCTACATCAACAATGTAAGGACCAAACCTGCTGTGAAGATCCGATTTTAAAGATTCAGGGTAGGTATAATTGCTTTCAGGACCTGGTGTCAGGAAGCAGCCGACCAGTTCCCCTCGCATTGCAAGGGGAGGAGGGTAAGTTTGTGGTACTGCAAATACAATGGAATTTTTACCACCTCTGCCTATATGGTCCCAGACGCGACTAACATGCACTGAAGAAGAGGTAGCAAACTGTAAATCGTAAGAACTTTTTTTTCTGTTTCTGAAACCGTAAATTCCTAATTCTCCGGGGTCGTACCCACTTACCATGCTTGTCCATGCAGGAACTGTTATGGGGGGCATAGTGCTTTCAAGTTTTCCCCAGATACCATTATCCATAAGGGCTTTTATGTTTGGTAATCCATGAATGTATTTTTCGAAAACAAGAGATGGTTCAGCACAATCAAGACCAATTACAAAGACTTTCATGAACTTCCATGTACAAGTTATTAAGAAGGAGGAATTACTGATACATAAGTTTTATCTTTCCCTCTTCTTTTTGATATTTTATAGGAGACCACCCCATCAACGAGAGCGAACAATGTAAAGTCTTTTCCCATTCCAACATTGCGACCTGGATGGATTTTAGTCCCTAATTGCCTTACAAGGATGGCTCCTCCCTTTACGAATTCTCCTCCAAATCTCTTGACCCCTCTTCTCTGTCCTTTTGAATCCCTTCCGTTTCTGCCTGCTCCTGCCGCTCTTTTGTGAGCCATGGTGTGTTCCTCCGCTATTACTTTAAAAAGGTGTTTTCAAATCACCCCTTTCCACTTATTATATCAATAATTTCGATTCGAGTAAGAAGTTGCCTGTGACCCCTTTTACGGCGATATTTCTTGCGCTTATGAAACTTGTAAACAACAACTTTTTCGCCTTTCAGGTGCTCGACAATTTTAGCAACAACTTTTGCTCCTTCGATGTAAGGTTTTCCGAGGATTGGATTTGCACCATCGCCTGAAACAAAAAGGACTTTATCAAAGTAGAATGTAGAATCCGGCTCTGCATTGAGTTTTTCAACATCAATCCTATCCCCCTTTTCTACCCTGTACTGTTTACCACCTGTTTCTATTACTGCATACATATTAATTTCTCCTTCAAAATCGAAGGAATTTTACTTTTTATTCATTTTATATAAAATGTCAATAAAAAATTTGAAGAAATGTTAAATATAAATTTAGCTCTATTTTTATTCATTCTGTCAGCCTTAATTATAGCGGTATTATATATAATCAAAACGAGATTTAAAAAAGTTATTGTTTCTTACCTTCCTTTATGGAATGAAACAGTCAGTCAGAAACCTGCTTCGACACTCTTTAGAAAAATCAGAAACTTTCTCTCGTATCTAATGAATCTGACTATTTCTTTACTTCTCATTCTTTCTATCACAGATGATAGGTTTTTTTATCCAGCTAAAAATCGGGCAATAGTTTTAATCATTGACTCTTCCTATAGTATGGGCGCAACTGACGAAAAACCTTCAAGATTGAGTTTGGCTCTAAAAGGAGTAAAAGAACTTCTCAAAACCCTGAGAGGAAATGATAAAATCCTCATCCTTAAAGGGGCACCAATTCCAGAGGTAATTCATCCTTGGTCGAAAGAAATAAGCGATATAGAAAACTCTTTGAAATCTGTTAAAGCTCAGTATCCATCCACCGACATTCTTCCCGCTCTGGAAATGGCAGGGGGTGTTCTTGAAGGAATTGACTCTGAAAAAAAAGAGATATGGTTAATGAGTGATGGGGCAGGGTTTTATGATGCCGAAAGAAAGGAAAATGTTAAAAAAGAGGTAATTAAATTAAAAAGAAAAAAAATAGAGGTTTTTCATTTTAAAGTTGGTAAAGAAAATTCAAATCTTGCGATAACAAGATTTTCAGCACGACAAAACATAAGAGAAAAACTTTCTTTATCATGCATCCTTAAATTGCAAAAATTTGGCACACAAAAAAGTCAAAAAGGTTGCATGGAAAACATAAAATTGAAAATTTTTTCTGAAAGAGGAACCATTTTTGTAAAAGAAGTTGAAATGAAGGGAGGTGAAGAAGTCTTTCCCTTTGAAATTCCTGCTCCGGCAAGTCGCGTGTTAAAAGCAGTAGTGGAGCCCAGTGACCGCTCATGTAAAGCAGATTTCCTTCCTTTTGATGATTCTGCTACCCTGTTTCTTCCTGAAAAACTCTATTTAAAAATACTTGCAGTCATGGGTAGCAATACATATCTTGGTGCTGCTCTTCTTCTTTCACCTCTGTGGGATGTTGAAATTACTGAAAATCCTGAGAAGTATCTAAATGAAGAGTATGATGTAGTGATTGCTGATAATGCTGCTCTCCAATCAGGTTTAAAGAGAAAAGGTACTTTATATATAAATCCACCCGATGGGAGTATTCCACTTAAAGTTGCAGGAGAATTCAATGGTGCATTTTTTGAGAAGTTTGACAGGGACCATCCTCTTTTGCGCTGGACAAACCTCGAAAATGTAAATATTGCAAGGGGTAAGATATTTTTACCTCGCCAGCAGGATAAAGTAATTGCATCGAGTTTAAAAGAGCCTCTGATAATAGAAATGGAAAAGAGGAAAGAAGATTTAAGAGAAATAGTCCTTTCATTTTCACTTGAAGATAGTGACATGCCCCTTCGTGCTACATGGCCTGTATTTTTTATAAACATGCTATATTATCTTTCAGGCACTTCTCTTGAGGTTTCGTCTGCTTCTACTTCGCCAGATGAATCGGATATCACTCCAGATTGGTTACCTCTTACCAGCAGAGTAACTAAAGTTCCAGAAGCTGGCTCCCGCTTCCCATTTAAATTGGCTTTTATAATTATTTCAATGCTTTTGTTTGTCTTTGAGTGGTTATCCTTCCACAGAAGGTGGACAGTATAAGATATAACAGTTATCATGAAAAATAACCTTTCGACCATGAAACTAAAGTATAAGAATTACCGATAATCAGTTAAGAGCGGATGTTGAGTCATATACAATCGGAGTCGAAATGACCGCAACATAAGAAGTCACTCCCCCTATGAAGATAGGGGAAGGAATGACAGTTTACCCTCGTGAAAACGGAGACGGGGATGGGACATTCACTTATAAAATTTTAAAGGATGGCAAGTTTTTGTGAAAATATTTTTAGCAAGTAATAAAAATTTTGGCGGTAGTTTAAAAGTTTTTTCACTTTGAAATTTAAATTTTTAATTTGTATAAATTCATGTATAATAAAATATATTTTTCGTTGAAGATAGAATACAACCATTCATTGAACTATGGAATTTGAAAGGAAATTGGAAATATTAGGGGAGGGGGCAAGATTTGACCTTTCCTGTGCCTGCGGGGATGGTCTTCACAGGGTGAAGGACCCTTTTGATAGATGGATTTATCCTGCTGTTCTGCCATCGGGCAGGGTTTTGCCTATACTTAAAATTTTAATGACAAACTACTGCGATAACGATTGTTTTTATTGTGAAAACCGAAAATCGAGAGATTTTAAAAGGATAACTTTTCAACCCGAGGAACTTGCTCGAGGTTTTATGAATTTATTCAATTCAGGTAGGGTAAAAGGTCTTTTCCTGAGTTCAGCGAATTGGGTTTGCGCGACCAGCGCAATGGACAGAATTCTATCCACTGCAGAAATTCTCAGGAAAAAATATAAATACAGGGGTTATCTTCACCTGAAAATTCTCCCCGGTTCTGAACCTGCTCAAATTGAAAGGGCTGGGGAAATTGCGACGAGAGTTAGCATAAACTTAGAAGTGCCGGAGCGAAGGTACCTTGAAGTTGTTGCTCCGGATAAGAAACCTGAGGACCTTACCCGACCACTAAAATTGATTAAAAAATTTATTGTAGAATCAAAAGGGAAAAACTTCAGGTGGGCACCTGCTGGTTTTACAACCCAATTCATTGTGGGTTCTGCTGGCGAAAACGACATGGAGATATTGAAAACCACCTCTTTTCTCTACGGAAATATGGGTGCAAGAAGGATTTATTTTAGTGCTTTTCAGCCTGTTCCGGGTACCCCTCTTGAAAATAACTCTCCCTGCCCGCTTATCAGAGAACATAGACTTTACCAGTGTGACTTTTTACTTCGAAAATATGGTTTTAAGTATGAAGATTTTATTTTTGATAAAAATGGCAATCTTTTTCTTGAAGATGACCCTAAAACTCTCTGGGCAAAGACAAATCATGAAATTTTTCCGGTTGAAATTAATGATGCACCTCTCAAGCTTTTGCTTCGTGTTCCAGGAATAGGTCCTGTTTCTGCTCGAAGAATAATTTTGGCGAGGAAAGAGGGAAGAATCAGTAATCCTGATGCTCTAAAAAAAATTGGTGTTAATATAAAAAAAGCATCCGCTTATATACTACTTTCTGGACGAAGAGTTCCCCGTCAGATGGTGCTTAATGAATCTTCCATTAACCCTATATTTTAAATGAGTAGAGCAGATGTGACTTTTTTGAGGTCTTTTTCGGGATCTTCAAATCTGTCAACAATTATTAGCTCGTCGAAATCGAAATTTTTCTGAAGTAATCGTTGTAAAAGTTTTAGGCCTTCTTCAAAACTGTACAAATTTTCACTTCGCAAAGGTAGCATTAAAGCGGTGCTGTGAACATCTGCTCTCCCGAGGACATGAAAGATGTCGGTTAATGCCTGCTCTATTTTGTCGGGATTGTATTTCTTTGATTCCCCCATTCCAAAACCAAAAAGTTTTCGTGCTCGCAACTTAGGTCTCGGTGGATAAAGGAAGTTTTTCCCTTCTTCAGCTGAAATTACTCCATTAATGAGGAACTTGGAAATCATACCCCCCAATCGCCAATCTATAAAACCTTCAAGTCCCTTCAGGGGAATAATATCTTTGAAAATAAACATAGAAATTGATTCGCACTGCAGTAAACCAATATCTCTGAGCTGAAGAGGGCAAATCCCTATTTTCATTTTTCATCCTTTCTGATTATTTTCGCTAATGTGTCAAGAATACCATTTACAAACGATGGGGATTTACTATCTCCGAAGAACTTTGCTACTTCCACAGCCTCATTTATAATAACTTCTGTTGGAATTTCTTTTTCCATAAGCTCAAACACAGCTATTCTTATTATATTTTTATCTATAAGACTCATCCTCTCTACTCTCCAGTTGTGAGAGCAACCTTTAATTTTTTTATCAATAGTTTCGAGGTTTTTTCTTACTCCAGTAAACAGATACATAGCATATTCATCATGAGTTTTGCGTTTATCGATGAGGTTAATAGTTTCTAATGCTCTTTTTTCGATGTCACAATCAGAAACAAATTCTGTGCTGTACAGGAGTGATAGTGCGATTTGTCTTGATTTTCTCCTTGATACAGGTATTCTATTGGACATTTTTAAGGCTTTATTGTTCGAAGGAGATTTGCCATTTCGATGGCGGAAAGGGCTGCATCCCACCCTTTGTTTCCAGCCTTTGTACCTGCTCTTTCGATAGCCTGTTCAAGTGTATCTGGAGTAATCACACCATAGGCTACAGGAATTTCATTTTCAAGTGATACCTGTGCAATTCCCTTGGTTACCTCCGAGGCAATATATTCGTTATGTGTTGTGTCTCCTCTCATTATACTGCCGAGACAAACAAGTGCGTCAAATTTTTTACTTTTAGCCAGTGCTTTTGCAGCAAGTGGTAATTCAAAACCACCGGGAACTCTTACAACATGAATATTTTGCGGTTTTACTCCGTGCCTCTCTAATGCATCGAGGCACCCTTCAAGAAGCCTTTCTGTGATGAAATTATTGAATCTGCTTACTATTACTCCTATCCGTAATCCTTCACCATTAAGATTTCCTTCTGAGATGCTTATTACAGGTTTGTTTTTTTCTACCATTTTTTCCTCCATTAATTTTACTATGGTGGGGAAATATTTTCAATGAGTTTAAGCCCAAAGCCATCAAGTCCGTAAAGTTTTTTAGGACTCCTTGTAATTAATCTTATCTGTTTTACTCCTAAATTTACCAGAATTTGTGCTCCCATCCCGAATTCTCTTAATATTTCCTGTGATGCAGGGAGACCTGAAACTCTTTCCATTTCTTCCCTTCCACCAAGTTCCTCTATGAGGGTTTCTTTTGGGGGGAAAAATATAAATACCCCTTTCCCTTCTTTGACAATCATTCTTAAAGATTCATCTTTGCTCACCTGTTTTCGAGGACCTTTTATTCCGAATAAGTCAAGTGAGATGTGTCCCTGGTGAACCCTGCAAAGGATTGGTTCATCATCCACCTTTCCATGCACAAGTACCAGATATTCTCGAGGACAATCGTGTATTTTTGATTTGAAAATTATCATTTTAAAGGGGTAATCTTCATCTCCCACTCGAATTTTAACATCCTTTTCCATTACTTTTTGAATCAGGCTTTCCCTGCTGATTCGATATCTTATTATATCTGCTATTTCCAGCATTTTGAGGTTATGTTTCCGGGCAAATTCCTCAAGCTCAGGTTTTCTTGCCATGGTCCCATCTTCTTTCATGATTTCACATATAACTCCAGCTCCACTATATCCGGCAAGTTTTGCGAGGTCGACCGCTCCTTCAGTTTGTCCTGCTCGTTCAAGAACACCTCCCATTGCACTTCTAAGCGGGAAAATATGCCCTGGGCTTACAAGGTCTTGAGGTTTTGTTTCCGGTGATACAGCCACCTGAATTGTCCTTGCCCTATCAGCTGCACTTATCCCGGTTGTTATACCTTCTCTGGCATCGATTGATATTGTGAAATTCGTGCCAAATTTTGAACGGTTTTCTCTTACCATGAGTGGGAGATGTAATTCCTCTGTCCTTTGAGGAGTGAGGGCAAGGCAAATTAGTCCCCTGCCATGGGTTGCCATGAATGCTATTGCCTGAGGCGTTACTTTTTCTGCTACCATACAGAGGTCCCCTTCATTTTCCCTCTCATGGTCATCCATGAGTATCACCATTTCCCCATTTCTCAGTGCCTCGATGGCTTCCTGTACCTTTTTTTCACTATCTGTCATTGCCAATAAACCCGGCTTTTTCAAGTAAATCCATGGTAACTCCCCCCTTCTTTAAGTTTATATTATTGTTCTTGTAGAGAATATTTTCGACTGCTTTAAATACAGTTTTAGAAATTATATCAACTTCAACATTTACTTTATCTCCAGGAGAAACTTTTCCAAGCTGGGTTGCTTTTAAAGTAAAAGGGATTATTGACAGAGATATTATGTCTTCTTCCACCTCGTTTATCGTAAGGCTAACCCCATCTATGGCAATAGACCCTTTTGGTATTACATAGGAGCGGAGTTCCTCCGGAATTTTAATTTTCAGGATCACTACTTCTCCATTTTGTGAAGAGGAGAGCACCTGTGCTACTCCATCGATATGCCCTGTAACTATGTGTCCTCCGAATCTATCTCCGACTTTAAGTGCTCTTTCAAGATTTACATTTTTACCTTCTTTAATTGTACTAAAAGTGGTACGAGAAAGGGTCTCTGGAGAGGCAAAGAAAAAAAAACCCTCCTTAAAGAGTCCCGAAACAGTAACGCATACACCGTTTACTGAAATACTTTCTCCCATAAGTGGTTTGAAGGGGGCACGAACTCCAAAAACTTTTCCGCCATTGCTCTCGTTTATACTCTTTATTACTCCTACAGATTCTATTATTCCTGTAAACATTTGATAGATTATCAATAATATATTAAGGAAAAAATAGCCAGATATTAAGAGTAAATCTTGCTATTTGACTCCCCATCCACCCTGCTGTCAAAATTATTACGAGTGAAACCACTATTAACTTTGGTACGAAAGAAATTGTAAAATCCTGTATCTGTGTCATTCCCTGCAAAAGGGAAATTCCAAAACCTACTATTAAACTTGCTATAATGACAGGTCCAGAAATTATTATTACTAATTCGAGAGCGGAAATGCCAAGATCGAATACCTGATTCATTTTTTACCATCAAACTTTTGGAGTTAACAAAATTGGGAAAATAAATTCAGAAGAGGATTCAGCCCTCGGGAAAACCCATGTTTGAATGCCATTTTCTATGCACGGAGTAAGAAAATTACCATATTTGGTAATTTCTATGACTTTAACTTTGGTGACTTTACCACTAGTTCCAACTTTTACCTGAACTTTTACTCTGATTTTTTCATTTATCCCCATACCCTGGCCGAGAACCTTTTCATAACAGCGTTGAATTGTTTTTGAATTTTTTGTTACAACATCCCTTATTTGCTCGTCTGACAGTCCGTTTTTAGTACTTTCTTTGCCTGCAGATTCATCAGTAATTTTTTTCTTTAGTCCACTTTCTGCTATTGAACGTTCCTCAATATCAGGCATCTGACTGACTACTGTTTTGAAGGTTTTTTCACCTTTTTTGATGGACTTTTTTGCAACATGTTCTCCTGTAGCCTGATTTTCCTTAGCCCACTCCTCTTCTGCTGCCATTGCTTCTTCAACAGTGATAACAAGGCCGGCAAGAATATCTCCCTTTTCTTCTCCCTCAGTTTTTTCTTCATTTTGGGAAATTTTTGATGGCTGCTTTTCCTCAGCTAAAGTCTTTGAGGACTCTTTTTTCTTTGCCTCTTTAAAGTGAAGAATACCCACCATGATAAAAAATCCTGCGAGAAGGGCTAATGCCCCCCCTGCAAAGAGGAAAAGGCGAGAATGCAAAACTTTTTGAAAGAAAGTTTCTTCTTTAACTGGAGACAAAGGAGCGGGAAAGAACTCAGCGATATAAGAGGGTCTCATTTCACTGGCAATCTGAGAACCTGAGCCATCTTCTGCTCGCCCGAGATAGTAACTTTTCATAGCTTCATCTATTACTGATGATGAAGATTCTGCAGGTGGTTTGCTCACTTCTGTGGGTGTTTTAATCTCCGGTAAAGGTTTTTTCTCCAGTGGTTCAGTTTTATCCGGGTAAAATGGTTTTGCTTCATTACCTTTCCATTCATCACCGCCCGCAACACCACGCCAGGTATCACTTCCTTTCGGTTGTGGAATGTTATCGAAAGAGCCACTTTTTGATATGACAGGAGATGGAATATTCTCCCCCTGAAGAGCTGCTCTTTTTAATCTTGCGGATATATCTATTTTCTCAGGTTTCTTTATTTCAGGTTCCAGTTCTTTAAACATTTTTTCAAGTTCGGGAATTGTCTCGAGAGGCTTCCAGTTACTCAGTCCCTCCCTCCAGACAAGCGAAGAAAGATTTACCTCTCCTTTTCGAATGTAAGACCTTATCTTCGCTTTATTAAGTGGTCCAACCGGTGAGGACTTAATAGCCACATACCATATTGCAGGTTCTTCCAGTTCAGCAGCTCTGGTTTCTACCTTTTGTGCTAATTCGAAGAGTTTTTCTGCCTGTTTCTTCTCTTCTCTTGGAAGAGCCTGCTTTGGAAAGGTAACTTTTTTAGGAGTTGATGCAAATTTACCTTCACGAAAAGATTCTTTAAATTTAGATTGTAGAACAGATTTAGTGCCTTCATCCTTTCTGGATAATGATGAATCTACTTGTTTATCCGGTATTTTCGAAATAACATTTTGAGATGAAGTAATGTCTCCCCTGAGTTCAAGGATGTTCCCGCATTCCTTGCACCTTATTTTAAGTACTTTCCCTTTAATTCTTTCATCGGGGATTTCGTATTTTGCATTGCAATTGTTGCAAATAAACTGCATTCCAATCTCTTACGGTTGAACCTATAAAAGGGTTAAAAGATGTTCTTTGATTTTTTTCTTTGCTTCTTCATCTTCACAGACACTCATTGCCCTTTCCCACATTTCTATTGATTTATTTTTAAACCCCGCTTCCTGATAAAGAACTGCAAGATTCTTCATTGCTTGAAACATAGTCGGGTCTAACTCGAGGACAGTCTCGAGTTCTGATATTGCATAGTAAATCATTCCAGCTTTGCCGTAAACTAAAGCGAGATTGTAGTGAAGTTTCTGAGATAAAGGGTCTATTTTTATTGCTGCTTTTAGATGTTCAATTGCTTTGTTAAAATCTCCTTTTTGATATGCTTTAGCACTTTCTTCAAGTTGTTTTTGCGCTTCATAAGACATCTCTTCAATGGAGCTCATTCCGAATGTGCTCTTTCGCTTTAACATAGTTTCAACACTTCTGAGTAAGTCCTTTATTTTGAATGGTTTTTCTATGAATTCATCAACGCCATAGGATTCTTTTAGGTCCCTTGCGAATCTCCATCCTCTATATATTGCGCTTATCATTATTACTGGAATATTTCCATACTTCTGGCTTCCTTTTATCTTCTTACAAATATCAAAACCATGAATTTCCGGGAGCATAGCATCAAGAATAATTAAATCCACCATTTCCCTTTTAATTATTGTGAGTGCTTCCCTGCCATTTGTTGCAGTTAAAACCATGTAACCGTTTTCCCGCAGAACTTTGCTTATCAGGTTTAAAATATCTTCTTCATCATCAACGACAAGAACCTTTAATTTTGGTGTTTCACTTTCAACATCTATGGGAATCTCATCAAGTGGTTCTACAAAATCCGCATCTTCGAGAAGAAGGTCTTCGGTTGGTGGAGGAGCATACGGTTTTTCAATTGCTTCTTGCTGAAATGCTTCAGCTCCTGTCAGAGTGGATTGAATTTTCCCTGATGTTCCCGCTCCTTTCGGGGCAGATTCTTTCTGAATTTCAGGTTCTCCTCCGAGTGATGAAACTATTTTCCTGTATTTCTCGTCGTTTACATTTTTGCCTCGAAAAAATTTAACCCCTTCGTCGTACAGGGAATAGCATTGGTCGATAATTTTTTTGAGTTCTCCCTCAATGGTTACATAACGAAACACTTTCTTTCCTGTTACGAATTCGATTTCATCAACAACATTATGATTCTGGGGGTCTGCCATTACAAGAAAAAGGTGGTCCTCTTTTTGAAAAATGGGTAAAACACGATGTTTTCTTGCGATTTCAAGCGGAACCATTTCGAGCAGTTTTAATGGTATTACAACTTCATCGAGGTTTATTGCTGGTACTCCATGCTGAATACTCAAAGCCTTGAGAATCCCCACATGTTTTTCCGGGAGTTCCCTGTCTGCTATGGTCCCGAGCCTTTCACCACTTGCCTTCTGGGATTTTAATAAATTCTCCAGCTTTTCTGGTGTAACAACCTTTTGTTCCAGAAGGATTTTTCCAAGAGGCTTTTTCCCACTCGAATCCGAACTCATTTATAATTTCTCAGGTTATTTTTAATATTAACATTAAATTAAAAACGAAAAAAATTATGCTATTCTAACTATCATATTATTTGTTTTCCTTCAAGAATAGTTTTTTAATCATTCTTTTTCGGTTTTACTTCTCATAATGACCATATTTATGGTTTGCTCTATGTTAGCAGTATCTTTTGCTTTTTGTCGAGCTTTATTTAATAATGTTTCGCAATCGGAAATTCTTCCTTTCCTTTTTAATGTTCCCGCAGAAAGAATCAGTGTAAATGCATCTGCTAAGGGATTCGAAGCAACCTTCTCTGCAATTTTTCCTGCTTCCATCTGCATTTTTAAATCTCCTCCAGCCCCCCCAGCAGCACAGTATGCACACGCAGCCTGATAGAGTGGATTTTGAGGGTCGAGTTCCATGGCTGACTTAAAATATTCGAAAGCTTTATCTTCGTCCTGTCTCCACCACAGATATATTTCGCCTTTCTGGTACTGGAGTGTGGCATATTGTTTGAGTTGATATTCTGAAAATACTTTTTTGCGGTAGTCCATTCTTGTATTTTCTTCTTTTAGTTCTTCCCATGCCTCCTCTACCTTTTTTTTCATTTCCAAAAGCTTTTTCTTTTGCTCTTCAGTTATTTCCCTGTAAAGTGAAAGATTAAATTTCTTAATAATTTTTTCGTATGATTTCTTTATATCTTCAGTGTCACTTATTGCATGAACCATCAAAACATCAAAATAGTTGGATTCCATCATGATTTCGTATGCTTCATCAAGTTTATTCAAATTGATAGGACCCTCTTCAACTGGTGGATGTTTTACCATTTCTACCAATCCACCAGTTAAAAGGCTTAGAATGAATCTCATTGTATCTTTTTTGAACATTGTGGTTAAAACCATTATGTCTCTCAGTCTTCGAGGTTTTTCTATAATGATTTCCCATAGCCTTTGTTCTTTTTCAGTTAGATTTCTTTCAATTTCGGTGCTCAGGGGCACAAGCCACCAATCCATCTTATCCTTTAATTTTTCCGCTTCTTCTTCAACAGGAAGAACTTCAGCCATGAATTTTGACATAATTCCCTTGAGGTTTAACCCGAGTCTTGGGATTTCCTTCGGGAGTCTATCCCATTTTTCAATTATGAAAACTCCCGATTTTTCACTGAGGGCATTAAAAACTATAACCTGCGATGCCCATCTTTGAGCCATTAGTTTTTGATGGGCAGGAAAGGCTCCTATATCAATAAGAATTAAATATGGGTCACTGCTTCTAAGAAGCATTTCTTTTTTATAGGATTCGTACTGAATTTTAGACAATTTCTTCTTTTCAAAAAGCATGAATCCTATGTCTTCTTCCGGGATATTTGATTTTGCGGATTGAAGATTTCCGTTCAGGAAAAAGATTTCCCTCAGTCCTTTACTGGATGTAACAGCAAGCCTGCCCGTAAGAAATTTTCTTTCGAGCTGGTTGAGTTTTTGCCATAGAGGAGTTTCTTCCATGTTCCCCTGTTCAATAATTTCAATTTCGATATTCCCTTCAGCGCTCTTTTGTTGTTTTATTCCCGAAGGGGCATCCGGGTGTGAATCGGTCGAAACTTCTGGCTCTTCTACAAAAAACTCGTCGCAATAACTCTGGTCGAATGCTATGGTGCCAGCATCATAGAGAAGGCAGATTGCCTGCACAAGTTGAAGCGGTGTAATAGGAAGGTCTTCGAGGAGGTTGTTAAGGTTTTTTTTACCGTCTATGAATTTAAGAAGCCTTGATGCGATTTTCTCATCTTCGGTTTTTGGTTCAAATTCCATACCTGTTGGGAAAGGAATTCCCATAAGCACTCTGCTTGTCTGATTTTCTTTTACAAGTTTTAGAATTTTGTAGTTCATACTTTTTATTTTAACAAATCTTGAAAATTTTTACATTGTTTAAAGTTGAAAAGGTAGAAATTAATTATACCCAAAAAATGTCAATAATCCATAGCTTTTTGCGGGGGTAAACGACCGTTTTCCGCTAATTCTTAGAATGTATCTAATTTTATTATATACCCCAAACCGAAAATGTCTTCAAAGTATCATCGATACTTATTTTAACAGAGATCATTTTGTTCAAATCAACATCAATTTCCATCGTCAATGGTTTCCCGGGTACTAATTTCCCTTTTCCTCCTGCAGAAAAACCCATGATGCACTTAGCATCTTTTCCATCATCACTTCCTTGATAAAGCGAAATTCTCAAAACCCCGCTTGAAATTAAAGGTACAGTAAGTTTATTTTCAATTCGGATTTTTTCGGGGAGTTTTGAACAAGAAGGAAGGATTTTAAAGAGGCTCCCTCCTGACAGTTTTAAAAAAAGTGCTTTTGTTATAACCGGGTTAATAGGAAGATGAACTCCGGGAATCAGTCCAAGAATAGAAGCATGATATTCACATGCACCCCTTGCAACAGCACTTTGTGGGTCTTTCCCCATAACTATTTTTGCTCCAAAACTATCTGTAACTGCTTTACGAAGAATTCCAAATCTGCTCATTCCTCCTGTTAAAAGAACCGTATCTATATCATTTTTCTTCATTGCTGCTCTTTCGAAAACATAATTTATTGATTCGGAAAATTCGTTGAGAAGCGGCTGGCAAACTTTTGACATCATTTCCCAATCAAAGGTACTTGGTGGAAGTTTTTTCCCTGCAGGGTCATTAATGACAATCCGGGCTCGACTTTCAGGAGTTTGAATTTCTCTTTTTGCTTTTTCTGACTCATACAAAACCTGATTCCAGAAGAAAATTTTTTCCGATTCTGTAAGATTTTCTATGTGAATACTTCCTTTATCAAGAAGATGCTCTATAACATGTGAGGCAATGATTTTATCGAAATCGTCCCCTCCAAGATGCAGGTTACTCCAGATTGAAAGGGGACTTACCTCGAATTTTCCTCCCCTGATAAAGCAATTTAAAATTGCAAGATCAGTAGTTCCCCCTCCCATGTCAATTACAAGAACTTTTTTTTCTCCTTCCCCGATTTTTAAGAAAATATTTTCTTCTTCACTATGGGCGATGAATGCTGAAATGGGTTCATCAAGAAGCATTACTTTTAACTCCTCGTGACCTTTCGCTGATTCTTCAAGTGCTTTGCGTAAAGTCTCTCTTTCCTCATGTCCGAATGTAGGAGGTACAGTAAGAACACAGCTGTGAATTTCTTTCCGGAAGGTAATTTTCAATTCTTCGAGTAGTCTTTGAAAAATAAATTTTGCTATTTCTTTTCCAGTATAAGCATGCTTTCCTATATGAAAAACGGAATTGAGATTCCTTTTAATTGATTTAATCACTCTGTGAGGTTTGAGGTAATAGTATTTTTTTGCCTCTTCCCCGATTATTATTTTATTCCTCCCCGGGAAAAAAAGGTAACCGGGGAGATAAGGGAGAATTTGCACGGATGGAAGTTGCCTGATAGACAGAATTTCGGGTTTGCCATCGGAAAATGAAAAGCATATTCTGGAATTTGTTGTTCCAAAATCTATTCCAATTGCTATTTTTTCATTTCTTTTTGTCATTATCCGGTTCTCCAAAAAATTTAAAAACAATTATTGAAATCCAGATATTTAACCTTATATTAAAAGAAAAATTTTTTTGATAGGAGTTAAAATGAAAAGGATAGGTATTCTTACAGGCGGGGGAGATTGCCCAGGTCTCAATGGGGCTATTAAATGGGTTGTAAAGTCAGCCATGACAAATTTAAAGGATTCCAGGACTGAGGAGGTACAGATAATTGGAATCAGGGATGGCTGGAAAGGGCTGGTAATGTGTGACCCAACTAAGATTTATCCTTCCGGAACGCCTCTCGAAAATGAGGTATGGTTAAAATACCTTACGGAAAAGGAGGTCAGGCCATGGGATAGGTATGGTGGTACGAATCTTGGAACCAGCCGCACCAATCCTTTTAATCCCGATAATGACAGGTCGGGGCTTGTCATTGAAAATATAAAGAGATTAAAACTGGATGCCCTTGTGGCAATAGGGGGAGAAGATACTTTGAGTGTGGCTGCAAAATTGAGCGAAAGAGGTATTCCTGTCGTTGGGATTCCAAAAACTATTGATAGGGACCTTTGGGGAACTGATTATTCAATTGGTTTCGAATCTGCGGTAAATGTGATAACGGAAGAGATAGATAGACTGCGAACTACTGCTGGAAGTCACAGAAGAACCTTTGTTGTTGAAACAATGGGGCGGTATGCAGGGCATCTTGCATTGCAGGGGGGCTTGTCCGCCGGTGCGTACATAATTCTTATTCCTGAGTATGATTTTGTAATGGAAGAGGTAGCAAGGCTTCTTGAACACAGGGAGGAGGAAGGAACTCGATATAGTATAGTTGTTGTTGCTGAAGGGGCAAAAGAAAGGGGGAAAGGACAGGTTTACAGGAGTGAATCCAAAGATGATTTTCATCATAAGACTTTAGGCGGGATAGGCCTGTATGTAGCAGAAAGAATCCAGAGCCTCACAGGACTTGAAACAAGGTCTATCGTTCTATCTCATCTTCAGCGGGGTGGTACTCCTTGTGCTTACGATAGGAGGATGTCCAGATGGTTTGGAATTGGAGCAGTTGATTTAATACGCACAGGAAAGTTTGGAGAAATGATTTCCTTCAAGGATGGTCATTTTACATCAATTCCTCTTAAAGAGGTTATTGGAAAGCAATCCCTTGTGGATGTAGCAACAGAATATGACACAACCCGTTATAATGGAATAAGGACAATACTTAATCGGTAATTTTTTGATTAGAGACCGAGTTTTTTTCTTACCACCACTGCAAGACTGCGAACGCTATCCTCCTCGGTTGAATTTATCAGGTTTTTTATTCTTGATAGGAGGAGGGATTTTTGCTGGGGCAGGTGACCATCCAGGTATTTTGAAATTTTTTGAAGGGCAAATTCCTGAATTTCCGGGTTTCTGTGCAGAAGTGCTTGAGTTAGAATTTCTATGTCGTCGGGTAATTCCTGGAACTTTTCGAGAAATTTATCGATATTTTCATTTATTTCCTTTTCTCCGATTGCTTCCCTTATACTTCTAAGTAGTTTTTGCCTCTCAGGTACTTTCCCATCTTCAAGAATTTCTTCTTTGCCTTTTGTTTCGAGAAGTGATTTTAGTAACCCTGATTTTTCACCTGTTTTAAAGAGACGGTCGAGGTCCTCTTTGTAACGGGATAAACCTGTAACAGATTTCTTCTTACTGGTGCGTATCTCCCTTTCATCATCTCTAACATGTTTACTTCTATCTTTTTTCTTGTCTATTTCTGACCACGATGGACGGTCGTAATGGTCACGGTCCATTTTATCACGATAATCAGTCATTAAAAAACACCTCCTATAATGGGTATTAAAAGACCTTTTTGGTTTTCATATCCGACCGGAATGGGAATGGGAATTCCGGGATTCCATCCTGATTGGGTTCGCGATATTAAAAAAGGTAATGAATCATTTTTAGATGGTCTTTCATTCTTTTCCTCGGGTTTTTGTTTAGATTTTTTTTCTTGAGCCTTTTTCTCTACAATCTCTGAAATGAAAATTCCTCCAATTACTCCGAGGGTTGTTCCGGCCAGAAGAATTCCATCGAATGCTTTCCAGTCGGATTCGGAGGGGTCTTCTTTTGCTACAAATGCTAAACCTGCTATAGCACCCAGAGCACTACCTGCAAGTCCAATTCCGAGCATTACTCCTGCACGAAGTGGTGAAACATTGGTCCAGATAGAGGCAGCTCCTCCAGCAAGCAGTCCTATGTCAAGTCCCACAAGTCCTGCTATAAACCACCTGTCCCATTCGTCAGGAATAGCAAAACCTGTAAACATCTCAGCGTACATAAGACCCCACAACCCCCCAACGCAAACAAGAGTGCTATCTCCAACATATGGATTTGAAAGAGCAATTACCACAGCACCGGCTGCCATTCCCAATCCTCCTGCAATTGCTCCTCCGAGACCATACTTTGAAGAATCCTTTGAATGAGCTGCAGCAGGGATTGAAATGCCATTTATTAGAGACCATCCAATAATAGTTCCAAACATTGCAGAATCGCCTCTTGTTACTGATAATTTTCTCGTTGCAAGTAAGGAAATTACTGCACCTGTCGCTCCTCCTAAAAGTGTAACCGGCAAATATACTCTCCAGTCACTGACTCTTGCTGAAAGGAGGATTAACGCTCCCATTGAGGCTGAATAAAGGGCGGATGTGACTACAAGCCCTACCCTTCCTGATTGGTCAATTTCTGATTTTTTCTTCTCCTTTTCTTTTTCTTCTTCCTTTTTCATTTCATCAGACGAGGGAGTTTCTTCTTTCTTCTTTTCTTCAGAGGGAGGAGTTGCTTCAATTTTTCCAGGCTGAGATATTGTAGTTGTTTTTTCCTCCTCACCTTTTGTTTCTGCTGTCGCAGGTTGTTGTTGTACAGGAGCTGGCGGTGAAGGGGATTTTATAGGTATGCTCCATTTTCCAGGTGTTTCATTTAAAATTTCTCTAAGACCCATTAAAAGTCCTGTACTTTTAACCGTTTTTTGCAAAGATTTGGTAGTACCTTCTGCAATCATATATGAGGTAATATGGATTTCTATGCCATCTGCATTCTTCGTGATTGAAGAAAAAAGTACCACATTTGCACCCAAGCCCTTTCCTAATTCAAAAAAATCACTGTCTTCTCTGCATGTAGGAGTTACGCACAAATTTGGTCTTTCTGCTTCTACCTTTTCTTTTGGGACAACACTCCAGCCAAGTTTCTGGACTTCTTCTTTAATGGCATCGGCAAAGATATCCACTGTGGTCGAATCAATATCCTGTGATTCCGTGGGAACTATAGCAATGAGATTTTCCTGTCCATAAGCAGTGCCGATAAAACCCTCCATGAAAAGTCCAGTAATTAGAAGAAAGGTGATAAATTCTTTTTTTATTTTTTTATCTGTTTTTTTCTTCCTGTTCATCGGGACCCTTATCTTTTTTTACTAAAAATTTCATTTTGAAGATGGAATTGGAGCAACGGCAAGAATTCCTAACAGGTCTTCATCGGTAAAACGAAGCTGAGCTCCAATGAAGTAATCTCTGCTCCCTTTATTAAATACATCATCAATTCCCCCGAGAATATATATTCCTTTGAGAAACTGGAGAGCCATTGCAACTCTGAAACGAGGGTACTTATTAGCCCCAAATTCGAATAAATCCGATTCTATTTTTAGACTATCCTTTAAAAGAAAGAAGTCAAGACCCAATCCCCCGCTGCTTTCTTTTATCCCGAATCTGAAAGTTAGGAATGAAATTCTTCTTCCGAACATAAAAGAGAATTTAAGGGCAGTAGATTTTTTCATTCTCCATTCATGCCATGAAGGGGGTTCATTGTAGTTTGTGGTAACAACCTGAAGTTCTTCTACTTCAACTTTTCCTCGTGGATCATCAACTATTTCTATGAGATAGAACTTATCTTCTTTGGGATGAATATATACCCCGACATACGTTTTAAGAGTTGAAGCCAGAAAATTGTAATCGCTCCGGAGAGATACTACTAACTGGAGTCTGGAAATGGATTTTATAAGTCCGCCTGCTCCTTCCGCAAAGTCTGAAACACTTTCCGCGATTTCTTCATCTCTAAGGAGTTTCCCAACAGTTCCTTTTCCTTCCTTTACATCGTCTGAAAGTTCTTCCATGTTACCGAGTGTTCGGTCGAGTTTATCAAGGGCAGAATTCAATGTCTTGACACTCCCTCGTAAGTCAGAAACTGTTTCCCCCACATCACCTTCCTGAGTTTTTATTATTTCCTTTATATCAGCAGTAATAGTTTTTATGTTTGAAAGAATTTCCTTCAATTCAGGACGGGATTCCCTTGTTATTCCCTGTATGTTTTCTACTGTTTTCTGAACCATTACTGAATTTTGTTCTATGATTTTGTTCAGGTTTTCTACTATATTTTGCAGGTCATCAACAATCTTTGCCACTTTTTCCTTACCTTCCGCAGTTCCGATTACCTGGGAAATAGTTGAAGTTACCGCTTTGATATCTTTGGTTATTTCATCGAGCCGCTGTGCCATGGCATCCATTTCTGTGCCTTCTTCTACTATCCGTATCCTTCCTCCGGGTGGAATGGTCTTTCTATCCGGTGTGCCTGGAGTCAAAGCGAGGTAATATTCTCCTGTTACGAGGGATGCGCTCCGTTTTGCTATTGTGGCATTTGCATAAAGCGTGTATTCTCTTGAAACCTGGATATCTATTCTTGCTTTTCCTTCACTTAGCTTTATAGATGTGATGGAGCCAACAACTATACCTGCAGTTTTTACATAGGTTTTTTCCACAAGTCCTGTAGCATCGTTAAAAAGGGCATAATATGGGTAAGATTCTTTTCCATATTCTTCGGAAAAGTAGATAAATCCGAAATAAATGGCTGCGCCTATGAGCAGGGTTAAAATTCCCACCGCTACAGCATTTCGCCAGATTCCTTTCATTTTAACTCGAAAAAAATATCCTCTTTTGTCTTAATAACAAAGTCATTTCCATAAAACAAGTAATTAAAAATTCATATTTAGATGAGTTTTTCAATATTTTAAACGCTCGGATAGTTTTAAAGTTCGGTTTGAGATGTTTTTATCAAAAAAACTTAAAATATCTGCAACGAAGAAAAGATTACGAGATGGGGTGCTGAGGAGAGATATTTTAGTTTGAGGCAGTGGTTTTTCGATTAATTTATCCTGTATTACAGGCAATATTCCCTCCCATCTAAAACCTGCTCCTGCCAGATAACTCATCACAGCTCCTCGCAGTTGTCCTGTTCTCCGTTCATCATGACCCCAGGAGAGTCCTATGAAAGAGAAGACACGCTCATCAATTGTCCATCTGTTACCAAAGGTAAATGAAAGTCTTCTTAGTGTATCAAGGGCTTTTATTCGTTTTTCTTCTCTTGCTCGGGTGTCACTTTCCGAGCACAGTTCCTCGCTCCACACCATCCACCCCCCCATGCAAAGCATTTTTTCCGAGAGCTGCCCGAGAAAATAGTTTTCGGCAAGAAGAGGTCTATCGGAATTAGCGATTAAAAATCTGTTTATTCTTTCCCATCTATCTGAAACATATACATTAAATTTATTGAGATCTTTGTGTCTCCTTAGAATTAACTCCCAGTACCATGAAGAGGATGCAAGTCCACTTGCTATCAAAACAACATCCTGCCTTACTCTTTCTCCTTCTGTTAGATAGAAGAGGGGAAAGAAGAGATGGTCAGATGAAACAAGAATTATTGCACCAGGGGGGGCTTCATCGAGAATTGACTTTGCTATGATTCGAGGGGCTCTGTTTTTACTTCGAGACCTTTCCGGTAAGGAAGGTGGTAGAAGCACAATTCCAATGAACCAGACTACACATACTAAAGGAAAGAGTGTTTTGTCCATAATTCTTCCTCTGACTTCACGCAGAAGAAGTAAAATTACAGAGATTGCACCTGTAAGGAGGAGCCAGTAAGCAGGAAAGAGGTAATTATAAAAGTCTGGAATTTCAGGGAAATAAGGTTCGTTGAGGCATACCCAGGAAAGGAGTAAAAAGAAACTTCCAGTAAAAAGTATATAAAATTCTAATTTTCGAAGACAAAAAATCCAGCCTAAAATTCCTAATAATCCAATTATTCCAACTCCCCGTTTCCAGTTCCAGACTGCAAATACCCCTATATGTTTTATCATTCCTGTGAAGCCGGCGTGGAGATTGTGAGAGTAATCTTTGCCTGTAATATAAAAAATAAATGAGTGAAAATTTGATGGTGCTCCCCAGACAAATCTGTCGTGAGCATTCGATACGACCCAGATGTGAAGATAGGGAAGGAGTCCAATACAAATTCCTGAAAGGGTTAAGATTGTATTTTTAAGTGTGTTTAATGAAATCTTTTTCCTTTTCCGTATCCATAGGGCGAAAAATGCAAAAAAGGAAGATATTTCAATTGCCATAATCATCACAGGATTGATGGATGCAGTGATTCCTGCAATTAAACCATGAAAAAACCAGAATCTTGAACCTGCCCCTTTTTCATCTTTCAGGACTGGAATGAGAAGGGCTAACTGGTAGAGACAGAAAAAACCTGCGACACTATAAACTTCAATCCTCGTAGAACTTTCCCATAGTTGTGGAAGAAATCCTGATGAAAAAAGCAGAATAATAGATATTGTAACCATAAAATTGTCTTTTACCCATTTTTTCCCCACTGTGGTGTGAAATATTGAAGTTAATGGGATAAGACAAAGGGCTCCGAAAATGCAGGAAACTGTATTCATCCATAAGAGGGGTGGAAGCCCCAACATCACCCCAAAGTGAAGGATTAATGTATAAAGAGGCTGTCCAGGTGGATGACTTAATCCATTCTGAAGTCCAGCAAGAGCAAGTTCACTGCTATCAAACCAGTAAAGGTCTTTCGATGCTGTGAGAAAATATCCGATAAAAAGCAATAAAACCGAAAGCCATGTTTGTGAGATTGATGGTAAATCCAATCCTGAAGTGAGTGTTTTAATAAAAACTTTTCGAAAAAAATTCATTTTTAACCGATTTGCATGTATTTTTAAAATTTTTATAGTATATAAGAATATTGAAAAACCTAATAATTTTATTAAAATGAAAATTTAAATGGAAGGATTTTTGAACATAAAAATTCCATCAACCATTTTTGTATTTAATATTTTTATTTTAACTGGTTGTATTGAAAGGGGAGAACTTCCACTATTAGATGGAAGAAATCCTGAATACTTAGAAATATTAGAAATGGCAGAATATCGTGAGGAATTGATTGACGAACTCTGGTTTTCTGAGGAGATTGATATTACAGAATGGCGGGATAGCGAAAATGAAAGAATGTGCATTCCCGGGCAGAGTTGGTGTGAGGGGGATATTTTGTGGAAGTGCAATATTAATGGTGATCTCGAAAATACATTATGTGATTTAGGGTGTAGCGATGTGGAGTCTGCTCACTGCAGGGAAATAATTCCGAGTAATATAGATTCTACCTCACTTCTTTGTATGGAAGGGGTAGGTGTATTAATTTGGAGTCCTGAATTTTCAAGAGTGAGATTTGATACTGATTCAGGTAGAATTGATGTTGTTGATGAAAATGGAAATAGTTTAGAAACAATAAGGAACGAAGGGAAAGGTATTTTAAATGGCATTTCATTTGAAACTATTCCTCAAATTGATGGTCCCATGCTTGGTGTTTTTTCTTTTATGTCTCTTTATATTCCTGAAGGGGTTTTTGTTTATGGGACTGGAAATAATGCCCTTGTTATTCTTTCTTGCAATGAAGTTATAGTAGAAGGTAGATTGAGTGTAGATGCTATAAGAATTATAAATGGAACAGATGTTATTCAGCGTCCTGGTCCAGGGGGTTATGATTCGGGAAATGGACCGGGAAGGGGTGGAGATGGAAGAAATAGTGAGCTTCAAGATGGTGGGGGTGGAGGAGGAGGTTTTGGAGGAGAAGGGGGTAATGGAAATGGGGCAAGTGGGTTTGGAGAAGGGGGATGGACCGGGAAGGGGTGGAGATGGAAGAAATAGTGAGCTTCAAGATGGTGGGGGTGGAGGAGGAGGTTTTGGAGGAGAAGGGGGTAATGGAAATGGGGCAAGTGGGTTTGGAGAAGGGGGATTGGTTTATGGAAATGAATTGCTTATTCCTCTAACTGGAGGAAGTGGTGGTGGAAGGGGTTCGGGAAATGAGGGTTCTAATTATGGTTTGGGAGGTAGTGGTGGAGGTGCACTTCAAATAACTTCAAGGGAAAGAATTGTAGTAAATGGAATAATAAGTTCTTCAGGATTAGGTGGAAGAGGAGGGGGGTTGTTTTCACCAAGTGCAGGAGCAGGTGGAGGTGGTGGTAGTGGGGGAGGAATTTTACTGGAAGCACTTGTTGTAGAAATAACAGGTGTTGTATCTGTTAATGGTGGAGGTGGTGGGGGTGGGGGAAGTTTTTTGGGAGGCAGGCCTGGAGAGGATGGTGAAAATGGTTTACCTTCTGAGCAGGAAGCACATGGGGGTGCTTCAGGAGGTCAATATGGTTGTCGTGGAGGTAATGGGAATAGTAGCATAAATATTAACGGAGAGACATATAATTGTACAGAAATGAATGGAGGTGGAGGGGGTGGTGGGGCTGGAAGAATAAGAATAAATGCTTTAACATATACTGCAGGAATTCTCAGCCCCTCCCCATCTACTTCTCCTACTTCAACAACATTTGGAATACCAAATATAATGTAAGAAATGAGGGGTAATTTTTCATATATAGCAATCTATATTTTTATCATTCTTTTTATTTCTTTTGCGAGGAATGGCAATTGTGAAAGTGACAATTATGACCCGATTAAGGGTAAGAAATACTTTGAAAGAGGAATAAAGTTTTTTGAAAAGAAAAAATATGAAGATGCTCTCCTCGATTTTGAAGCATCTTATAAATACCGCCCTCACTGGAAGATAAAATACAATATTGCTTTATGTCATTATGAGTTAGGTAACTACCTTGATTCAGCGAAATTTATAGATGAGTTTATGGAAGAAGGGAAGGGGAAGATAAATGAAGAAGAAAAAAATCAGGCGAATTCACTTATTGAAAAATTAAAGTTAAAATTAGGCGCAATAATTTTTGAAGGGAGAAATGAACAGGGTAAAATCAGTATAGTCATTGATGGAAAGGAATTTGAAGGAAAGATTAAAACAGGTAAGGAAATTTATATACTTCCGGGAATTCATCGAATAATAGCAAAATCTGAAGGAAAAATTTTGATAGATGAACAGGTGATAATTACTGCAGGGGAGAGTAAGAAAATGGATATTCCTGAAATGAAGAGTGAATCTTCAATGCCGGAAGACTTAAACAAAGGGGGAAATAATAAAAAAAGTAAGCACAGTTACCCAAAGGAGTTAAAGTGGAAAATCTTAGGATGGACATTTGTGGGAGTTGCTTCAGCAGTGGTTGTTTGTGGTATAGTTACAGCAGGACTTACTGTAAAAGAAAATAGTTTGATGAAGGATGCAGAATCCGATTACATGAAATATTATAACGAACCATGGATAACGGATGAGGAACTCAAAGGTATAATAAAAAGAAGGGATGAACATTACGAAAAAAGCAGAACATTTTTATTTACAACGATTGGTCTTGCTGTTACAGGGGCTATTATGGGAGCATCATCTGCTTTGATTCTCCTCATTCCTGCAAGGGAGAAAAAGGAAAAGCAGATTACTTTTCGTCCTGAAATTTTAATTGCACCTTCTTCTATTAGTTTTAATTTGTCCTGGTAATTCCCCTCTCCGCTTTCCCCTTTTTACTATTCCCTATCTCCTATCCATTCTTTAAGGAGTTTTTCATTTTCAATATCTGTTTCCTTTTTTGCTTCTATCATTTTCTCACGGACATCATCCATTAGTGATTGAATGTCATTTTCACTTATATTTATTGTTTCGATTGGTGGAAGAACTCTCACAACAGGATAGGTTTTTTCCCTTATGACCCATGAGTTTCTTGGTAGAGTTCTTGCTGACCCGCTTATCACAACAGGAAGTATTGGGCTTTTAGTTTTCAAAGCCATTATAAATCCCCCTGGTTTAAATGGTCCAATTTCACCTGTCTTAGACCTCGTTCCTTCAGGAAATATAAGTACAGAAATTCCCTCTCTTAAACTTTTAATCCCTTTTTCAATCAGTTTTTTTCTGCTTTTTTCTGAACCCCTTACAATCGAAAGGTGTCCTCCCATCCAGAATTGCCATCCAAAGATGGGGAAGAGAAAAACACTTCTTTTTGATGTCCATCTGAATGTCAGGGGTAAAAAGGAGAGCAAAAGTATATCAACAAAACTCTGGTGATTGGATACAATCACATAATGTTGTTTAGGGTTTATATTTTCAAAACCTTCGTGACGATATTTCCAACCAGGATAGACTTTAGCAACGCTATTACACCATACTCTGTGGATTAGGAGAAAATGTTTTCTTTTTCTGTCGTATAAAATGAAAAGAAGCAGAGCAAATAGTGACCACGGAATGTATAAAAATGATGTAATGAGCATAAATAACCATATAAATATGGAGAGGAAAATGTCCTTGAGGGTTCTTTTCATTAAAACTTTTTACGATTCTCTTTTAATGACCATTGCCATTGTGACTCCTCCCCCTCCACAGATTGATGCAATTCCGAGTTCTCCGTTTTTGCTTCTAAGGACATTGTAAAGGGTAACAAGTATTCTTGCCCCGCTTATACCGGTTGGGTGTCCTAGTGCTATGGCTCCACCATGAACATTGAGTTTTGCTCTGTTCCACCCGAGTTTCCTTTCATTGACCAGAACCTGAACTGCAAATGCTTCATTTACTTCAATAAAATCCATATCTTCGAGTTTCATTTTTGCTCTTTCCAGTGCAAGGGGAATTGAATAACCTGGTCCTTCTCCCATAAATGCAGGTTCTACTGCGGTTGATGCATAAGAAACAATTGAAAAAAGAGGGGTTGCTCCCAAAGCCTTTGCTTTATCTCTGCTCGTTAAGACTATTGCAGTCGCTCCATCACTCATTCCGCACGCATTACCAGGGGTGACAGTTCCATCCGGCTTGAAAGCAGGTTTTAATTTTGCCATCGCTTCCATATTGGCATCAGGTCTAATGGTTTCATCTTTGGAAAAAATTACAGGTTTGTCTTTTTTAGATGCCGGAGGGACTTCTACTGGAACTACTTCATTATCGAAAAGTTTTTCTTCCCACGCTTTTGCAGCTTTGAGGTGGCTTTCAATGGCAAACCTGTCCTGTTCCTCCCGGGGAATTTTATACTTCGAAACTAAATTTTCGGCGGTCATACCCATTCCGCAACCGCAAAGCGGGTCAATAGAATCACTCCAGCCATCGAGAAGCGTCTTATCACCCATTCTGAAACCTTCCCATCTAACCCCCTTGAGAAGATATGGTATTGTGCTCATGCTTTCCATACCACCTGCAACATAAATTTCACCATCACCCATGATTAATCCTTTCGCACATAAAGAAACTGCCATCATTGCGGAAGGACATGCCATATTGATTGTTTGAACTGGAACAGTGACCGGTATACCAGCTCTAACCGAAGCAGTTCTCGCAGGGTTTGGACCATTTCCAGCCTGTCGGCAACAGCCAAAAATCACTTCAGAAATCTGTTTCCCTTCGACACCCGCTTTTTCTATCGCATGCTTTATGGCTACTGCCCCTAAGTCATAGACAGGCATATCTTTTAAAGTTCCCCCAAATTTCCCCATAGGGGTTCTTACTGCACTTATTGCAACTACATCGCTTAGTTTCATATTTTGACCTCCTTAAAAATAGTCATAGTTTAAAAAATAGTACTTCAAATTCGCCGTCAGTACCACCACACCCTTTCAATTTCAGAAAATAAGGATTAGCGGCCGATCGCTCATGAAAAAATCATATATTTTTTTTCTTTTTGCTTTTTTCCTTATTATATTTTTTTTCTCTTTCTGCAGAAAGAAACAATGCATCAAAAAGAATCAGAATTAGTCCAATGGTAATTCCAGCATCTGCAAAATTGAATGTTGGCCATCTTGCTTTTTCCTTTATGTGCCAATCTATAAAATCAATTACATACCCAAGTCTTACTCTGTCCAGTACATTTCCAACAGCGCCTCCTAAAATAATCGAAAATGCTACGAGAAGCAACTTTTCTTCTTCGCGGAGTTTTATTAGTAGATAAATTAAAAATGCACCTGCAATTATGTTGGAGATATAAAAAAATGGACGCCTCAACTTTTCTCTTTGATTTGAAAGAAATCCAAAAGCACCCCCGCAGTTTTCCACATACCTGAAATCCCACAGCCCCTTAATCACTTCTATGTGGCTGAAAGATACCTTTTTTACTCTTTCTTCAACTGGTCCCTCAGGGTCGCACGGTGGTGGAAAAAAACCTTTCGTGTCTCTTGCAAGTTTGTTCGCCGCCCACCATTTAGTTACCTGGTCAACTCCCGCGACTACAATGACTATAACAAATAGCCAGATCCACTTTTTCGTGTTAAAATTCATATTTCCTCCTCATGGGCTGCTTTATTTCAAACCAACTTGGAGCCTTTCAATGACTCCCTTACATCTCTGACAGATTTCAACATCACTGCTGCCTTCAGAAACGAAGTATTTCCAGCAGCGAGCACATTTTTTACCAGGTGCTTTTTTAACCTCTACTGCGAATTCCTCTGCTTCCTCAAGCTTTACTGCAGATACTATAAATATGTCCGGAAGCAGGTTTTCATATTCAAAAAGAAAGCGATATCTATTTTTTGGTGCTTTAATATTTAACATAACTTCAAGACTGCTGCCTATAAATTTTGATGCCCGTGCAGATTCAATTTTTTGATTTGCTTCTTCCCTGATTTCTCGAAGGTTTTCAATAATCTGGTAAACTTTATCCTCGTCTGGTAATGGTGGTATGTCTTCCGGGCGGGGCATGCCTGCAAGAAAAACTGAATCAGGGTCCCCTTCCTTTTTAGGAAGATTTTCCCATACCTCTTCTGCTGTAAAGGATAGAATAGGTGCAAGGAGCCTGCAGGCATCTCTGCATATAGCATAAAGAGATGTTTGGGCTGAACGCCTGAGCCTTAGAGTTTTATCCTCGCAATAAAGCCTGTCTTTTAGAATGTCAAGATAGAATGCGCTGAGATCAACATTCATTAGATATGAAGTATCGTGATGCACTTTGTGGAATTCATAATTATCATAAGCAGAGCGAACTCTTGAAATATAATTGCGAAGACGGGATAGTGCCCATATATCGAGCATTTCCATTTTTTCTGGCGCAACCGCATCAGAATCAGGATTAAAATCGCTGATATTACCGAGCAAGAAGCGGAAAGTATTTCGGATTTTTCTATAAGATTCTGTGAGCCTCGCTAAAATTTTTTCACTAAAAGCGATGTCGTTGCGAAAATCTTCGTATGAAACCCAGAGCCGTAGAATTTCTGCACCATATTTTTCTATTATCTGTTCGGGAGGAATATACCCGGAACTTACTTGCCCGGTTGCTTTGAGTTTTTCTATTTTGCTTTTTGAATAACGTTTCCCTTCCTCGTCAACTACAAAACCGTGGGTCAGGACCCTTCTATAGGGTGCTTTATCTCTTACTCCAATACCGATTAGAAGGGCAGTGTGGAACCATCCACGATGCTGGTCTTTCCCTTCGAGATAAAGGTCAACAAAGCCTCTCTTCGGGTCTTTCCCTTCAAACCCCTGGTCTTCTTCCTGGACACAAACAGCAAACCACGAAGAACCCGATTCGAACCATACATCGAATATATCACTTTCTTTTCTCATGGATGAACTTCCGCATTTTGAACATCGAAGTCCTTCAGGCATAAAATCTTTTGCAGGTCTGAGCAGCCATGCTTTTGAGCCCTCCTTTTCGACTATACTGGCAGTTTTTTCAATTACATCCACTCTGACACATGGTTCTCCACAATTTTCACAGTAAAGAAATGGCAGTGGAACCCCCCAAACTCTCTGTCTGCTTATACACCAATCGGGTCGTCCTTCCACTTTCCCCTTTATATCATCTCTTCCCCACTCAGGAATCCACCGGACTTCATCAATCTCAGAAATTGCTTTATTCCTGATTCCTGTTTTATCCATTGAAATGAACCACTGACTTGTCGCCCTGAAAATCACAGGTTCCTTGCATCTCCAGCAATGTGGATATGAATGTGTTATCCTATCTTTTGGAGAATTAACAAGAAAACCTGTTTTTAAAAGATAATCAACAATAATTTGATTTGCTTCGAAAACATTCATACCAGCAAATAATTTTACTTCATCAGTAAATCTTCCATTTCCATCAACAGGAGCATAAGTTTTAAGTCCGTATTTTAAACCTGTAACATAGTCCTCCGCACCATGACCGGGGGCAGTGTGAACTGCACCTGTTCCTGTATCATCTGTTACATAGTCTGCAAGGACAATGGGGGAATCTCTATCTTCGAAGGGATGACGGGTTTTTAACCCCTCTAAATCCTTTCCCTTTACGGTGGAACCCATCATTTTCCCCTTAACCTGAGCGCTCATTTCAACCTTGGATTCCATATTTGATGCAATTAGAGAAAGCCATGGCTTGCCATTTTTCCCCTGAATCTCCATCATCTGGTAGTCGAATTGTGGGTGCAGGGCGATTGCAAGGTTTGCAGGAAGTGTCCACGGCGTTGTGGTCCATATCATCACTGAAACTCTGTGACTTGAAACTTTATCTTCAAGGTTGCACATCCTTAAAAGTTTTTTTCGCTCCTGCTCATCTTCAACCGGGAAATGAACATAAATCGAATGAGATTCATGGTCGTAGTATTCGATTTCAGCAAGAGCAAGTGCGGTATGGCAGTTTATGCACCAGAAAATCGGCATGTCACTTCGGTAAACCGCTCCTTTAAGGACAAAGGAAGCAAGAGCACGCAGTACCTGCGCTTCGTATGGAGGATTAAGAGTTTTATAAGGAGTATCGTAGGTAGCAAAAGTTCCAAGACGCTTGAATTCCTCCATCTGAATTTTTATGTACTTTTCTGCATAAAGTCTGCATTTTTCTCGTAATTCAAGAGGGTCTTTAATCTCTCCTTCTTCCCTTTCCACTGCAAGTTCTATGGGTAATCCATGACAATCCCATCCCGGAATGTATCTAACTAAAAAACCTTCAAGGCACTTGTGTTTGACGATGATGTCTTTGAGAATTTTATTGAGTATATGCCCGTAGTGAATATGTCCATTAGCGTATGGGGGACCATCGTGAAATGAAAACACAGGGCATCCATTTCTCGACTTTACCAATCTCTGGTAAACTTTTTTTTCTTCCCATGTTTTTAAAATCCCGGGCTCTCTCTGAGCGAGATTCGCCTTCATGGGAAAAGCAGTTTGAGGGAGATTTAGAGTTTCCTTGTAATCCATTTTTCTCACATCCTTTCAAATTACAGAAACTCTGTTTATAACTTTGTGAATTGAGTTTATCAAGAAATTAATAGAAAAAACCTTAAACCTGTGTTAAACTCGTAATTAAATAGGAAAGGGACCCATATTTTGTATAGTATCAAGACGATTTAAATTAGAATTTTCATACGGAATATAACAAAATAACCGAATAACTTTTGCAAAATAGGTGTTAATAAACTTCATCATGCTTTCCTATATCAACAAATACTACTTTACTCTCATTAGCAAAATAAAATACTACCCTTAAGTCATATCCAATACTAAAACTCCACAAATCACTTAGTTTCCCTGATAATTTATGTGTCCTGAGTGTTCTATCAAAAGGGTCTTGCATAAATATTTCAACCTTTTGCCAGAATTTCGTTTCTAATTCTTGATTTCCTCTAATCCTCTTTTTGAAAACCCTTTTAAATGAAGTGCTAAATCCTATTTCAATCATTTTTCTATCATCTGCTTTAATCTGTTAATGTTGTTTCCAAATTCTATTTTCCTTTTATTTAACTCCTTCAAACTTTCTTTATAGTTTTGATATATCTCTTCGCGCCTTTCCTCAATAAGGTATCGTTCGATCAAAAACTTAATTTCTTCTTTCTCTTCTGAAGAAAGTGACTTTATTTTTTCTACCAGATCATCAAATCTTGTAGTCTGCATTATTAAACTCCCTTTAGGATTTTTTATATTATGTTTAACATAAAAACAATATATACCGTATAAATGCGAAAATCAAAATGACAAATCAAAATGCAAAAAATTTTTTGTTTTTGTCTACTGCGGCAGTCATTCCTGCCCCCGCCTTCTCAGGGGTAAATCTTGTTTCTGTCCCCGCTTTCGCGGGATAAACTCCAGTGGGAGTCTATTCCTACAGCAGAAATCCATAAATTTAAATTTTCATTCGCGGGATAGATCACATCCTTTCAAATTACAGAAACTCTGTTTATAACTTTGTGAATTGAGTTTATCAAGAAATTAATAGAAAAAACCTTAAACCTGTGATAATAATAAGCAACTAATTTAAATTTCAAGCATGATAAGAATTTTAACCGAGGAAATTATCAGGAAAATAGCAGCAGGGGAAGTCGTGGAGCGCCCTGCAAGTGTTGTAAAGGAACTTATTGAAAATTCCATAGATGCAGGTGCAAGAAATGTAAGTGTTTCGATATGGCAAAGCGGGGTGGGAGGTATTGAAGTAGTGGATGATGGGTGTGGTATGGACGAGAGGGATGCATCTTTATGTATTGAACATCATGCGACAAGTAAAATCACCACTCTTGATGATTTGCTATTGATAAAGACACTCGGATTTCGTGGAGAAGCGCTTTCGAGCATTGCTGCGGTTAGCAAAATCACAATAATCACAAAAAAAGAGGATATGGAAAATGGTGTGCGTGTTTATGCAGAGGGTGGAAAAATAACTTCGGTAACTCCTTATGCTTCAACCACAGGGACCATTATAAGAGTAGAAAACCTCTTTTTCAATGTGCCTGCTCGCTTAAAATTTCTTAAAACTCCTCGAACTGAAGAAAACCTCATTTTCGAAACTATCAGAAATATATCTCTTTCTTATCCACAGATTACCTTTAAATACAAAAAGGATGGAAAAGATGTCCTGGTTTTGCTTCCTTCCAGTGAGCACGGAAGGATACAGGATGTTTTTATCGGGAGAACCATTTTTAAAACCGAAGCGCATGGTAATGCAGTAACATTTCGTGCATACTTAACCCCACCGCACGAAGCTAAAAAAGGGACTCACGGACTTGTGATTGTTGTGAATGGAAGGTGTATTTTAGATAAAGGGATTGCAGGGGCTATTGCAAGTGCTTATGAGGGTCTTATTGAAAAAGGTTTTTATCCCCAGGGAGCAATTATCATTGAAATTAATCCTGAACTTGTTGATGTAAATGTGCACCCTCAAAAAAGGGAAGTTAGATTTCGTGACTCTTCTTTGATTTTTGGTTTTATCAGGGCAAATATCAATTCTGTATTAAAGCAATCTCCCTGGCTCAAAGAGAAAGGGGCGCAGGGAAAAGAAGAAAAGATTGGGGACAAATTAATCGAAAAAGAAAGAGAAATAATAGGTGTGGATTCGCTTGATGGTTTGGTGGCAGCGGAAAAACCTCTAAAGTATTTCAAAAATCAGGTGTTTCCTTATAGAGATTTTTTGTCGTCTGGTAGCGATTTTGAGGAAACTACCACTACTACAATGGATTTTGAACCGTTACTATTTCCCATAGGACAGATTTTTTCAACATACATTGTTTGTGAAAAAGAAAATGAAATGATTTTGATAGATCAGCATGCTGCAAGCGAGAGAATAAATTATGAAAAACTCCGTAAGCAATACCTTTCGGGTAAACCTTTTACTCAGATGTTAGTGATGCCGGTAGTTGTGGAATTGGAAGAGGAGGAGGCAATTGCGATTGATGAAAATGAAGGGCTTTTGCGGTCAATGGGGATAGATTCAACGATGTCAGGAAATAATTGTGTTACATTAAGAGCTGTTCCCCAGATTTTGGGTAAGGAAAATCCTGCGCCACTAATGAAGGAGATTGCTCAGATTCTTTGTTCCGGAGAAGGAAGAACAGAAGAAATTGTGGAGAGAATTTTAGAGAGGATTGCCTGTCATTCATCTATAAGAGCAGGTAAAAGTCTTGAAAAAGATGAAATAGTTTCACTTTTAAGGGAACTGGAAAAGGTTGATTTTGGTTCGCATTGTCCACATGGTCGCCCGATTTTATATTCTATTTCACTACGAGAAATTGAGAATAAATTTGGCAGAAGATGAAAAAGTTAATAGAAAAAGTTGTGAATTTTTTTTATCGTTATGAAAAATTTGATGATTTTATAATCATCTTTTTTTCCTTTGTTATTCTTTTCCCCATGTTATGGTCTCAGGGGCTCTGGGATCCATGGGAATCATGCACAGCAGAAGTGGCAAGGGAGGCTGCAGAAGAAGGGAGATGGTTTCCACTTACTTTTGATGGAAAAGCATTACATGCACTTCCACCATTATTTTTCTGGCTCATTGCTTTATGGATAAAAGTTTTCGGAACAAATGAATTTGTTGTGCGTCTCCTGCCTGCCATACTTTTTTTATCTCTTCTTCTACCTGCAAAATGGTTGATAAAAAAACAAACGGGAAGAAAGGTATCTTTAATTTTTTCACTTGCACTTGAGACTTCACCTGCTTTCTATGGTAATGCAAGACACATTAGCAGTCATCTTTTTGCTGCGATTATTCTATTTATAGCACTGTTATCTTTTTTTAATTTACTCGTTGAAGAAAGTGATAAAATAAAATTAATTGAAAAATGGTTCTTCTGGTTACTCATGTTATTATCGGTATTTTCTGCTGGTTTTGTTTCTATATTTATAATAGCTTTTGTTATAATAGTTTTTGTTTTAATTTCATTATCAGGTTATACTTCATTACCCCGATTTAAAAACCTTTTTCTTTTAAATGGAGTTTTAGTTTTTGTTATATTAGCTGGATTGTGGGTTTTATATGGTTTGATTACTGGTGGTAATGAATTTACTCGTGGTTTGTTTAGCCCTCAATCTCTGACCTTTGCCAGTATGCTTTCCACTGGTAGAAATTCAGATTTTGCTTTTGAGGTTCGCCAGATGGGGCATATGCTTTACCCATGGTTTGTTTTTGTTCCTGCAGGAGCAATATGGTCTATGGTTTTAATGAAAGAGAGTAATGAAAAGGAGAAACTTCTTGTGATTTTACTATTTAGTGTGCCGGCTGGAATTCTTCTCCTTTTTTATTTTACTCCACAAAGGTTTCCTGTGGATATGATATTTTTATGCCCTGAGGTTCTTTTGATTGGAATATGGGGATACATCAGATTTTCAGGTGAAGATTGTGATGAAGTTGGTAAGAAGTTTTTATATAGACTTGGAATTCTTTTAATTGGTATTGGATGTGCATCACTTGGAGTTGATTTTTTCTGGTCATTAAAAAGACCTGTGGAAGTAATAGGATATGTATTTGACCGCCCTTATAGTGATTTGGGAATGATTGTGAAGTTTTTTTACAATGCAGTTGCGTTTTCAATTGGAGGTGCCTGTGCAATATCACTTTTTTCTAAGAAAAAGCTTTTCCCATTGTGGATGGCAATTGCGGTTTCAATGGTTATATCACTTTTCATTATTCACTATGTTTATCAAAGGTGTGGTGAAAATTTTAGTGCAAAGCCACTTTTAATCTCTTATTCACAAAAAAAACAGGAAGGGGACAAAATTGCAACTTATCTTATGGACCCAATTTCAAGCGGGGGAGAATATTACTATTTTGAAAGGAATTTTGAAAAACTTCACAATAGAGAGGAGATGATAAAATTTTTGCAAAAAGTAGCAGGTAAGGGGAGAGCAATTTTCATTACATCACATGTCCGGAATCTATATAATGAAATTTTCGATGTTACATGCGGGAATAAACTGGAACCTTTAAATGAAAAGAGAAAGTGGTATGCAATTACAAGTTATGAAGGACCTCCACCAACAACTCCTGAGCCTGTTAAAATGAATAACTCTAATGAAGTTAATATGGATAGAAACCTTGAATGGAAATTTTACTGGCAGGGGGAAAATTTCATTACTTTAATGGGGTATAAACTTAAAAATGTTGAATTACCGGATAAGAAGGTGAAGAAAAAAAACTGGATTGATGTTGAATTATTTTTCAGGTGTGAGAAAAACTTAGATATATCGTGGAAAGTTTTTCTCGAAGCATCTTTACCTGGTAAAGTATCTTCAACATCGAGAACATCTGTCAATCATATTCCCGCCTGCGGGAAATATCCTACTACCGACTGGGAACAAGGGGAAATAATCAGGGATTTTACAAGACTCTATTTCCCTGCTACTCTTGAGAGTGGAAGTTATCTGATCAAAATGGGTTTTTACGCTTTAAAAGGCGAGAGAATGACAGTTAAGTTAGCAGATGATGAGAAAGAAAAATTTATAGTTCCATTTGAAACTATTTATTTGAATTAATATATTTTTTACTTTTGTTGACAAAAATAATAAAAGTAATGTAGAAACAATTTTACAAGGTTGTAGTTAATTAATAAATAAAAGGAGATAAAAATGCGAACGAAATCAAAATCGAAGTTGTTGGAATTAAAGAGGGAACTGGAAAAGTATCAGAGATTATACCAGACGAAAATAGCTACTTTGGAAAAGAGGAAAAATTCATTGCTTAAACAGATTGAAAACATTGATTCCAAAATACAGAGTTTGCAAGGTGAACTTGATACTTTACAGGTGCCTCTATTTTCTCGGAGGGGGAAGAAACCGAGAGCGGGAAGGATAGCAAAAGGTGGTGTGGTGAAGAAAAGAGGAGGACCTAAGGGTAAAAGACTTATTAAACCAGGAATTTTGAAGAAAACTATGATTGAAATTTTAAAAGCATCAAGAAAACCACTTGGTCCAAAAGAGCTAACAGATGCTATTTTAAAAAGTAATATATACAAAAAACCCCCGGAAAGACTTTATACGATGATTGGAAATAAACTTTGTGGTCCAGAATTTAAAAGAGTTGGAAAAGGAAAATACAGGGTAAAATAGAAAATCAGGATGGTCGGATGGTTTTATTAGAAAGTAAGTACAACCTAAATTGAGCGATTCTGTAACCTATCTCGACGAGGCGGCTCACACCCAGTGGGTGCATACATTCACGACGGAAAACTGGAAAAAATCGCTCAATTTAGATACAATTAAGATAAATGCTCATCGGGAAATTTCGTACACCCCAACGGATGAAAATTTAGTGCTTAAAAAAAATCAAAAATCATTTACCTTGTAATTTCCGTCCCTGTTTTCACAGGATGAATTTCAGCGGGAATCCAGAATAGTAATAGTATAGGTTCTTGCTTCCACAAAAAGGGTTGTTAATGGTGGCAAGAAAATCTATCTTATTGATTTACTTTAATTTAATAGTATACTTGCGAATTTAAATTATAAGGATGCGAGGATGGCGGAACTGGCAGACGCGCCAGATTTAGGATCTGGTGGGCAAACCCCATGGGGGTTCGACTCCCCCTCCTCGCACATAATAAATGAAGATTGTAGCAGCAATGAGTGGGGGGGTTGATAGCACTGTAGCAGCAGCTCTTCTGCTTGAAAAGGGTTTTGAAGTAGTGGGGGTGACAATGAGGCTGTGGGATGGATTTGGAGAAACTCCTCCGAGAAGATGTTGCAGTCCGGAAGACATAGAATCTGCAGTACAGATGGCACGCGTTCTTGGAATACATCATGAAATTGTTGATTTTCGAGAAGAATTTTTTAAAAATATAGTACAAAGATTCTGTGATGAGTATTTACAGGGTCTTACCCCCAATCCATGTGTGGTATGCAATGAAGTGATAAAATCTCAGTTTTTGCTGGAATATGCAAAACGGGTAGGCGCAGAAGCGATAGCAACAGGTCATTATGCAATAGTTAAAAGCAGCGGAGAAGCCATAGGGTTATTCAAGGGAGTAGATGAAGGAAAAGACCAGTCTTATTTTCTTCACAGAATACCTCCTTTGAGGCTCAAACATTTGTTTTTACCTGCAGGAACATTTAAGAAAGAAGAAATTCGTCAGATTGCAAGAAAAATGAATTTAAAGGTAGCTTCAAAAGCAGAATCACAGGAACTCTGTTTTGCTACACCCAAAGGTTATAGTGAAGTTGTAGAGAGGTTTGGAAGGGTAAATATAATTAAAGGTCTGGTAATTTATAAAGGTAAAGTTCTTTATGAACATAATGGTATTCATAATTTTACTATAGGTAAGAGGTGTGGTTATAAGCATGGTCCGAATCATCGAATTTTTGTAAAATCAATAGACCCTGAAACGGGAATTGTTGAAGCTGGAGAAAGAGAGGATTTGCTTTCAAATTCTATGGTGGTAAAAGATGTTGTATGGCATATACCAGAACCAGAGAAGATGATTGAATGCACAGTTAAAATAAGATATCGTTCAAAAGAAGTTAAAGCACTTTTAGAACCTGTAGGGGCTTCAAAAGTATTTGTGAAATTTAGTGAGCTACAATTTGCTGTCACCCCCGGTCAGGCAGCAGTTTTTTATTCTGACCGTATGATTATAGGAGGTGGCTGGATAGATAAGGGAGGTTAGAAAATGAAAAAATTTTTTATAGTGTCAATTATTGTTTTTGAAGGAATAACATTTTTAATCACTTCCGGTATCTGTCAGGAAAATAATATAAATAAGCAGGCAGAATTTGAAAGCGCAAAGAAAGCCGTTAAAGAGACAATAGGAAAGAACTGGAAGAAAATAAAACCGTGTATAGAAAAGTTTTCAATTGCTCATCCTGAGGAAAATTTTTTAATATTGAATTTTGAAATTGCTCCACAATCAGGAATTGTTTCTGCATACACTACCCCGGAAGATGAGGTTATTTCAGCTTGTTTTAAGAGTGCACTTAATGAAATTGAAATACCATCCCCTCCCGGGAAACTTTCATTCAGTTTCAAAATAGAACTTCCGGAGAAAATTTCTTTTCCATCTAAAGAGATTAACCAGGAGCCTTCACAATCACAAACATCATCATACACTTCTTCGCAGAAACAGAAAGCACAAAATGTTTTAGTAGGCAGGGGAAGGTTATACATGGTAGGTAATGAGGTAATGGGAGCATACAAACTCACATCTTATCTAATGAAATTTGAAGTTAGTCGAAAATATGCAAAAACGAGCAGACTTTCCACTGGATTTGGGTGGATGATGCAGATAATGGGTCCACTTCTCAATTTATCCGGTGTAATGCTCCTGAGTTTTGGTATAAATGCACTTATAAATGAAATGGATGTAGACTGGGCAAAACCTTTTACAATTGCTGGAGGAATTATGCTTCCGGCAGGAATAGCCTTCGATATAGGAGGAAATGTGTTAATTTCGAGAGGGTGGAGTTATCTTGCGGTAGCGGTCAGAGTTTATAATAATTCAAATCCCCCCGTTCCAGTAGTATCAGTTCCCACGGTTGAATAATTATTCAACTTTAGTGATATTTCTATCTTTAGAGATTATCCCTTTATCTTCAAGGGTAAATTTACAATTTGAGCATAGAAATTAGCCTGTCACCTTTCAAAAACTAAAGGCGGAGGCAAAAAATCCTTTCTTGAAGCGGGAATACCATACTTCCATGGTCGTTGAACGGAGTAGAAATTACCGCAAAATTGAATACAAAATTCTAAGTCGTTATAAAAAATTTTGTTAGTGAAAGTTTTCTATTGAAATATTAGTAGTTCAAGATAATATTCTAAAAAAATTGTCACTTTATAAGGAAATAATTAGTGAGCTTTTAATAAATAAGAGAGTAGTTGTAACAGGTGTAAAAAAGGGTTTATCCGAGAGAATTGCAGTAGAGATAGCAAATAGAGGGGGACTAAAGGTAGTTTATGTATGTAGTGATGAAGATTCTCTCGACCGTTCATGGAAAAACCTCTATCATTACGATGCAATTTTTGGTGGCGGTAAAGTAACCCCTGAAGAAGTCAGGCGTCCCGAAACCTGTCGGAGAGTAATATTTTTTCCTCATCATATTCATTCTCCATATCAGGATGTTACAGGAGATTTTTACTATGAAATGGGGAGGCAATCTGCATTGTCTTTTATCGCTTCTAATAGCAAATGGAAATATCTCGTAATTAGCACTGATTCTTTGATATTAAAGGTTCCACCACCACCTGTAGTTTTGTCGAGAATATTGAACATTGAATGTGGACAGGAGATAGAGCCGCAGGAGATAGACAGGAAACTTATTTTTAATGGTTACTATAAAACTCAGGTTGTAGAATCACCCGGAACTTTTGCCCGCAGGGGAGGAATTTTAGATATTTTCCCTCCATCATCCTTTTTGCCTGTGAGAATCGAATGGTATGGACCTTATATAGAAAAGATACGGCATTTTGATCCCGAAAGCCAGAGAACAAAGTATGAGGTTCCATCTATTGAAATTGTACCTGTTCGAGCAATTCTTCGGGATGAAGATACTATAAATGTGGCGATAGAAAAAATAAAGAAACTTTTTCTCAAGCAGGATATTCCAGCACAAAAAAGACAGGAATACCTGTCTTTTTTTGAAACATCGAAGTGGCAATCTGCTATATGGATACGAAGATTTATTCCCGCATTTTATGAAAGTCTGGTGAGTTTAAATGATTATCTTGGAGGGTTCCCAGTAGTTTTTGTGTTGGCGGAACCTGATATTATTAAAAAGGGAATAGAAATTGGATGGGAAAAAATTTTAAGAGATTTTTATTCCTTGAGGAAAAATGATGAGCCTGCTTTTGAACCTGAAATTTTATGTGCTTCCTGCGATGAAGTCATAGCATCTCTCGAAAAATCATGCTGGGTAAAGATGTATCCAGCAAGTTCGATTATTTTTTCCGTGGAGGGGGAAAACCAGATTAAAACTGTGGAGGCAGGTGGAGGTTATTTAACGGAGAAATTTGGGTTGGGTAAGAATATTGATGGGATAAAAGCAGGTGCTATTTCATTCAGGGGGCTTGCAGGTAAAGTGAAAGAATATCTAAACGCTAATTTTTCTGTAACAATGACAACCCTGAGCAGTAGTGGTCAAAAAAGATTCGAGGAGATTTTGGGGAAATACGGAATAAAATTCGCAACCAGCGAGCGTGGTCATGCCAGAATTTCCATAGGTCCTGCTTTGAATGGATTTTTTTTAGAGAGTGAAAGAGAGTTACTTATAACTGAAGAAGAAATATTCGGTAAAAAAATAAGAAGCAAGAAAATTGCAGGCAGTTGCTCTTTGAGAATAGATTCGCTTCAATCCCTTATCCCGGGTGAGTATGTAGTTCATGAAATTCACGGAGTGGGTATTTATGAAGGGCAGGTTTTTATGGAATTTGATTCGAATAAAGTTGAATTGATGAAGATTACATACAGGGGTGGTGATATTCTTTATGTTCCTGTTTATCATTTGAATCAGGTTCAAAAGTTCATGGGGGGTAAGCCGCGTATCCTCGACAAACTTGGTGGAGAAACTTTCCTGAGGGCGAAAATCAAATCAAAGAAATCTGCTCATGAGATTGCTGAAAAACTACTTCAACTTTACGCATCGAGAAAAACTGTTACAAGGCAACCCTATCCATTTGATGGAGATGCCTATTTCGAATTTGAATCACTTTTCCCTTATGAAGAAACGGACGATCAGATTAAAGCAGTAAAGGAAATAATGGATGACCTCGATAAAACTGAACCTATGGATAGACTTTTATGTGGTGATGTAGGGTTTGGAAAAACTGAAGTAGCAATTCGTGCTGCCTGGAGAGTTGTTATGTCTGGAAAACAGGTGGCAGTTATGGTTCCAACAACTGTCCTTGCTCAGCAACATTATGTTACTTTTAAAAGCAGATTTTCCGATATACCCGTTAATATAGAAGTGCTCAGCAGATTCCAGAGTCCATCGAAACAAAGTGAGATTGTTCGTTTTCTCCGTGAAGGGAAGGTGGATATAGTGATTGGAACTCACAGGCTTTTGAGTTCGGATGTTCATTTTAGTAATCTTGGACTTTTGATAATTGATGAAGAGCAAAGGTTTGGTGTAACACAGAAGGAAAGAATCAAATTCCTCCGTCCTGATGTGGATGTTCTTACGATGACAGCAACACCAATACCGAGGACTATGCAAATGAGCCTTGCATCAATGCTTTCTCTTTCAATACTTGGAACGCCACCGGCACACAGGCTTCCTATCAAAACCTACATAATCAACTGGAACGAAGAAGTTATCGCAAATGCAATTAGAAGGGAAATAGAAAGGGGGGGACAGGTTTTTTTTCTTCACAACCGGATTGAAACAATAGGAAAAATTCTTGAGGAAGTAAGGAAGATGGTTCCTGAAGCAAAAGTGGAATCAGCATGGGGAACAATGAAATCCTCTATGCTTGAAAAAATAATGTTTGATTTTGTGTCCCGAAAGATAGATGTGCTGGTTTGTACTTCAATAATTGAATCTGGAATTGACATTCCGAATGCTAATACAATCTTTATTGACGAAGTGCATCGGTTTGGTCTTGCTGATTTGTACCAGATTAGAGGTAGAATAGGTCGCTCATCGCAGCAGGCTTATGCTTACTTAATATTACCCAGACGCGGTCGAATGACTCCTGAAGCGGGGCAGAGGATTGATACAATAGCAAAAATGACGGAACTCGGTAGTGGCTTTGGTGTTGCTGTCATGGATCTCGAATTACGGGGAGCGGGGGAACTTTTAGGCGAGAAGCAAAGTGGTAATGTGCGAAGAGTCGGGTTTGAGATGTACTACCGTATGATAGAAGAAGCGATAGCAGGGATTAAAGGGGAGCCATTTTCTCCTGAAATAGAACCGGAAATTAAGATTGCTATAACAGCATTTATTCCAGAGGATTATTTACCCGACCCTGGATTAAGGTTAGCCTTTTATAAAAGGCTTGCAGGGGCAACAAGTGAGCAGGAGGTTTTAAGTATAATTGAAGAAATGGAGGACCGTTTTGGAGCAATTCCTTCTGAAGTTTCAAATCTTCGAGAAATCATGGTTTTAAAGACAATTTTAAGGAAGCTCAATGCCTATGGTATAGAGGCAAATTCTAAAAAAGTTCAAGTTTATCTATCCCCAAAAACACCGATACCTGCGGAGAAAATAGTTTGCTTCATTGAAGAAGCAAGCAAAAGTGAATCTATTCGTCTTACTCCGGATATGAAGGTGGTATACTATGCAGGTGATGAAGGTGATCCTGTTTTTCTTTCTCGTGATTTACTTGAGAGACTGTTAAAACTTGTTCAGATGGATGGAAGCAAAAAAGTTAGTAGTATGGTTAGCGATTTTAAAGAGTCATAAGATGCCTTTCCCCGTAAATCATTTCTTTTAGAATTCTGATGTTGCTCGTTATAGTATTGTATAGAGACCTTTCTATTAAATCCTGCAGGACATCAGCACTTTCTCTGAGAGATTCATAGTATGCCTGTCTTTCTGCAGCGTGAATTATTGCTGGAAGATATCCATCTTTCATTAAAATAGCATTCATCACCATTCTGCCAATTTTACCAGAATGAGTAGCAAAAGGGAAAATCCTCATGAAGCGGTAATTAACCACTGATGCGTATGCTATGGGATGCATTTTTCGTGTTTCTTTACTATTAGCCCAGTCGAAAAATTGCTTCATTACATTTGCCATATTTCTGGAAGTAAGAATTTCGTGAAAATACATTCTATGAATCGGTATTTCTCTCCTGTAACGAATAGGGGATTTTGAATTTAAACCTTCACCTGTAAAAATGTTCTGCAATCTTCGTAATATCTCCTGATTGATAGTGAAGGATTTTTTTGAAACAATTGATTTTATATAATCTATGGCAATTTTATGGTTCCTTATTTCATTATAAAGAGGCTGGAGACTTATATCCGTGACTACCTGAACATTAAATGCATCTACAAGGTCTTTATCTGAAAGAACTACCCCATCTATAGCACTGTCATGAAATATCCATGACATCTCGAGTTTCCAGAGGAAATTTTGCTTTTTATCTGCATCAAGTTTACTGAGCAGTTTACGATACTCTACCATGGAGTCGTCAATCTGAGAAATTATAGGTGATTTCATTAAAAATCGACGACTTTCCTTTAAAATTCGTTTTCTTGTCCTACTCACGGCTCAATTCAGGTTTAGTAGTATTACTAAATAATACCAAAAATTCCGTTGTCAAGAGGATTTTTGTAAAAAATGTGTATTCTTTCTTATTTTTTTAGTTTCTGGATATGTGTTATAAATGCGGGTATGGAGGTAAGGTCTTCGCTTATTGCGACTTCATGGGAATCGTTTTCCATCGGAATGTTCATCTGATTTACATCGGTTATTCTTCTAACACGGGATTGAGAAGAGTTAATTAAAGTTGTTCGTGCTTCCTGTCCCCTTGAGGTTCTTAGAAGAGTTGATGACTCTCTTTTATTAGCGGGTTGATTATTTCTATAATTGTCGAAGCCTGTTGCAATGACTGTAATGTATACCTCGTCATGGAAATCGTTTCGTTCAACTACTCCCGTTTTAATTTCTGCATCAGGTGCTGCATGTTGACTGACAGCAGAGACTGCGGTTTCAAAGTCATCCATGGTGAATTCTTCCGGGTTCATACTAATGTTGATAATTGCCCCTGTGCATCCTTCAATTGAGTTGTTTTCTACAAGAGGATTCGAAATTGCTTCTTCAACTGCCTCCTGAACTTTGTTTTCTCCAGAAGCATGTCCCATTCCTATTATTCCCCTGCCCGCTCCTTTCATTATCCTTCTGACATCTTTCATATCGAGATTGAGAAATCCTGCAAATTGAATTAAGTCCACTATTCCTTTGACTGCCTTAAAAAGAACATTATTGATTAGTTCACAAGCTTTTTTAAATGGAATTTTTCTGTCAAGTTCTATTGCTTTTTGATTGGGTATTACTATTACACTATCAGCTACTTCTTCTAATTGGAGAAGCCCTTCCTCCGCAATCTTCATTTTCTTAGTTCCTTCCATAATGAAGGGTTTTGTGACCACAGCAACAGTTAGTACGCCAAGTTCTTTTGCAATTTGAGCTACTACTGGCATGCTTCCTGTTCCTGTTCCTCCGCCAAGTCCTCCGGTGATAAAAAGCATATCAAGCCCATTTATCTCCTGTTGAATCTCTTCAATGCTTTCCTCTGTTGCTTTTTTACCAACTTCAGGATCGCATCCTGCCCCAAGACCTCCTGCTATTCGTTCACCCAGTTGAATCGTTTTTGGGGCTTTTGATAGGGAAAGTGCTTGAAGGTCAGTGTTGGCAGCTATAAGTTCTGCTCCAACTAAACCCTGTTCAACCATGTGCCTGATGGCGTTCCCGCCACAGCCTCCTAACCCCAATACTTTTATATTTGCTTTGGGTTGAAAAGTACTGATGAAGAAATCACCTGCCATGGCACTCCTCCTTTATTGTTTTTTGTTTTATCGTTTTTTTAGCCTTTTATAAAATTCTAATTTTTCATTCATATTTAAATAATTTCCTTAAACCATTCACCTACCACAGAGATGACGCTTTTTCTCTCTCCTTCTTTCACTGGAACCGGGGAAATATTTTTAAAACCACTCCCCTCTGCTGCAAATTTCACGAGACCTAAAGAAGTAGCATTTTGCGGGTTATGTACTATCTGGTTCATACCTCCGAATCCTGTTGGAGTTCCGCATCTCGTAGGAACCTGGAGAATTTCCTGAGCAAGTTCTGCAAAGCCCGGAAGAAGACTTCCACCACCCCCTAAAACAATTCCAGAAGCAAGAGCGGGTAGAAAAGCACTCTGCTGAAGTGTTCTGTGAATTAGGTCAATTATCTGTTCAACCCTCGGTTGTATTATTTTGCTTAGAGTCTTTTTCGGGATACTTTTTTCCGGTCTTCCACCAACCATCGGTATTTCTATAGATTCATCCTCTTCGACCATATCACAAACTGCATGACCATATTTTTGCTTCAATTTCTCTGCGCTGGAAATAGGGGTATTTAGCCCAACTGCGATATCTTTGGTTATATGTGCTGACCCTATTGGCAGCATTGTAGTATACATCACGCTTTCATTGATGAAGATGATGATATTAACAGCTGAACCGCCGACATCAACATAGGCAACTCCTAATTCTTTTTCGTCATCCTGTAAAACAGCGAGACTTCCTGCAAGAGGGTCAAGAACAAAAGCCTCTATTTCAAGTCCATTTCTTGTAATGCACTTGGTGAGGTTCTGAATGTTTGGTTCGGATGCAGCAATTAGATGAACTTTGGTTTCGAGTCTTACCCCGCACATACCAATTGGATTTTTTATTCCATCCTGACCATTAACAATGAATTCTTGAGGGAGTATGTGTATGACCCTGTAGTCCTGTGGAAGTACAACCGAACGGGCAGCATCAAGAACTCTATCAACATCTTCTTTTTCTACTTCCTTTCCTCTGACTGTTACCATACCTGTGGAGTTTCGGCTTATCGTTGGTCCTGCAACTGAAACATAAACGCACGAGATGTGGCATCCAGCCTGCTGTGAAGCATGTGTTACTGCTTCTTTAATTGCCTCTGCGGTTTTGTCAATGTCAACAACAATGCCTCTTTCCAGTCCTCTGCATGGATGACTCCCCATTCCCATTATTTCAATTTCTGAGCCTTTTATTTCTGCGACCACGCAAACCACTTTCGTGGTTCCAAGGTCGATACCTGCTACGATTTCGGGGTTCTTTTGCATTTAAAAAACCTTTCGTTTTTCCGCTACCTCCTAACCTCCACCGTTAATTGCGGGATAAAGGAAGGAGTTAATAATATATGTATGCCATAAATGTAAAACTTAATGCAAATTTTGGAGGGATTTTTTTTAAACTTTTTTAAGAATAATTTTGAGTCGTGGTTACTGAGGAGTTACTATATTACCCGTAAACTGAACACTAACTGCTTCGAATACAACTGCAAGACTTATAGCGTCCGGCTGGTCTGCAGGTTCGAAGCAAAAATTTTGTCTGCAGCCCTGCCATGGGAGGCAATCGCCATTACCTGTGCAGGGAACATCTGTTGGTCCTGGGGGAGTAGCATCGATATCTGCATGTTCAACAAGAATATTCTGGATTGTTCCGGGGTCAATACCCTGAAGCTGGTCAGCAAACTGGTTTAGTGCATTTTGCAAATTCTTTATCGGGACATAACCACCTAAAACTCCGTTCTTTAAACTTCCGCCGAGATATGCACCTGAGTTGCCGTCTTTAGAAGGAGATTGGTCTATAGTTGCAACGAGCTGGGTTTTTTCCACATCGAGGCTTAAAGTGTTATCTTGAATTGTAATGTCCAGTTTGAACAACGATGGGTTACATTTGAGTTTCCCTGCACTTATGTTACAATCACCAAAGTGTATCAGGGAACTTTCAGGATCCGAAGAATTCTGTAGTGACCTTGAATCTATGTCCATTGGTTCTGTTCCACTAAAATTATCGTCAGGGTTTTCCGGGTCGTCAGTATCAACTCCCATATATCCTTTCACTTCAACATGAGAATCACTTCCTGTTAAACTTCCCATCTGAGGTGTATTTATATCAAGAACTCTCAGGACAATAAGCATATCACCTTTTTGAATATTTTCTGCGATACTTGCATTGGCATCAAAATCTTCAGTTGTGGCATTGTCTATTGCTTTCAGAATCTCGCTTAAACGATTGTCAACTCCATTTTGACCATCTGGAATACACGAGCCATCAGAACACTGGGTGTTTACTCCGTCAAGGTCGAATCCCTGGTCGATGGTACCTATTTCTAATTTTTTTACTACAAAAGATGCTTCGTATGGTTCCACAGTCGAACCGTCGGTTCCATCAGAAGGTGTGCTTTCTCCATTGCAAGCGCTGAGTAAGCAAAAGATAATAAATAGCCCCCAGGTGTAATGGAATTTTGTGATTTGATTTAAGAATTTCATTTTGTTACCTCCTTATTTTTTTAATTATAGGTTGATTAAAATATTTTTCAATAAATAATTTGAACAAATTTTATTAATTAATTTTTTTACCATGAAAATAATATGGATTCCCGCCTTCGCGGGAATGACAGAGGAAGGTCATTTCGATTTCTACTTCCATGAGGATAAGAAGTCATTCCTGTGGAAGCAGGAATCTATAAACTATAATTTTTATTCTCGGGGGTGGGCAAAATTGCCCATGAATGTTTAAAGCAAAAATAAAAATTCTATTTAAAATGAATGGAAAAAGGAAAATCAAAATTTTAGTTTTTTCGAGAAGAACCACTTATGAGATGGCAATGGGGGAAGGAAATTGCAAACTTGCAGAACTAATAAGAAAGAAGCATTTTCTGGTAAGGGGAATAATTACCGCTCACCTCGAGCACCAGAAAACTCTAAGAGAAGTCGAAGAGATTCTTCCTTCTTTTGGTTTTGAGTTTCGGATTGTTTATGATTTTTCCGGTACAGCTCCCGGGGATTATGATATAGTGATAACTTTAGGAGGAGATGGAACTGTTCTTTATGCTTCGAGGTATCTCGATGATACGCCGCTACTTAGCATAAATTCATCACCGTCCACTTCCGCCGGATACCTTACATCAATAACGAGAAAAGAACTTCCACAGACATTGAAAATGCTGGTAGAGGGGAAATTAAGCAGGAATGTGCTTCACAGACTTGCAGTGAAAATTGACGGCAGAGTTGTAGATAAACGGGTACTAAATGATATTCTTTTTACAGCCCCAATTCCGGCACAAGCTTCGAGATATATCCTCGTTGTTGGTAATAAAATGGAAGAGCAACTTTCAAGTGGTATATGGATAGGACCTCCTGCGGGAAGTACTGCAGCAATAAAAGCGGCAGGAGGAAAAATTATGTCATGGAAGGCGAAGAAATTTCAGTTCGTTGTTAGAGAACCAGTGGAGAAAAAGGGCAAACCCTGCAGATTGAAAAAAGGTATAATGGGACCAGATGAAAAACTTATCATAATTAATACATGGCAACAATCAAGAATATTTCTCGATGGACCCCACAGAATGTTCGAGATAAATCCAGCCCAGAAAGTATCGGTATATATTTCTGATTCTCCTTTGATTCTACTTGGATGGAAAAGGGTAAGCAGTCGTTAAAACTGGCAAAGAGCAAAATCCCTTATCACATTGACAAAACTGTGTAAAAGAAATAATTTTTTATTTGTTAACGCAAGTTAGGTATAAACTACGAGGATTAAAATATGGAATCCCTGCAAGGTCCATCACAGCAAGGTAAGATTTTTCTTCCCGGTGATACTATAGCTGAAAGATTTGTAGTAGAAAAATTCATGGGGGTAGAAATAATAGGAGAAAGTTATCTTGCAAAAGATGAGAAGGGTTCAAGAGAAGTATCTATTACCATAATACCTCAGCAATTTGTTAAAGGGGTGAGTATTATTGAAAAAATAAAATCCGAAATAAAAACAGCCTCAGGCCTTTTGCATAAAAATGTCCTCACATGTTATGGTATGGGAACTCTTTCGAATGGTTCGATATACATAGTGACTGAATATGTTGAAGGGCAGAAGCTTTATTCGGTTTTGCAGAAAAGGCGTGAATCAAACAAGGCATTTTCTCTTCGGGGTGCAAGTAATTTAATTGTTCATCTTTGCAACGGATTGGAAGAGGCACATAAATTTAGAATTCATGGTAGTTTAAGTCCTTTTTCTGTTAGAATTTCTTCTACAGGAAGAGTAAAAATTGCCGATTTCCCTCTTTCACGCCTTTATTATATGTTTCCTGTTATGAAAAAAGAAATACCTCAGTATGTTCAGCGATTCTGGGCGCCTGAAATTGTAAAGGGTAGTTCACTTGTAACGGAAAGAGCTGACATATATTCTTTAGGAGTGGTTCTTTTTGAATTGCTTACTTCAACTCTTCCCGAGGAGGGGAACACATCCATAACTGCCTACAGGGAGGATTTACCTTCCACCATTGATGAAATAGTTTCTTGTTGCCTGAATTCAGACCCAGCAGAGAGATGGAATTCGGTAACAGCTTTAAAGACAGCAATCCTGAAAGTAACTGAAGAATGTGAACAGAAAGAAATGCCTCAGGATACTGATGACAATCTTCTGCTTGACCTTGAAATAGATATTCAGAAGCCAATGGCGGCTCCACCACCACCTCCTCCGAAGAAAGCACCACCTCATCCTCCTAAGAAGCCACCTGTATCGGCAACTCCTGCCAGAGCAGAAGATAAGATTCCTGCTGTTACAATACCTATTGAAATAGAAACAGAAGGAGCAAAAGAAGTTAAAGAGGAAGTTTCAGATTTTAGAGATGAAGGTGCAGATAAGAAAGGGCTGGACCTCAATGAAATCATATCTTCCATTGGGGATATGGAAGCAGAAAAATGGATGATAACTAAGGATGGTCTCGACCATGGTCCATTTAGAACGAGAGAAGTTGTGCAGATGATTGTAAGGTGGGAGGTTGAGGGGCACCACATGATACAGAATATTGAAACCGGTATAAGGGTGAAACTTAGAGAAAGTGAGGATTTTAAAGCTCTTGTTGAGAGGGCAAAAATAGAAAAGCAGAGGAAAGAAGAACTTGAGGCTCTTGCGAAAAGTGAGAAGGCTGAGAAGAGAAGTGGAGTTGCAAAAATATTCATTGTTCTGGCTGTGGTGGGAGGAATATCTGCTTCCGTTGGGCTTTACTTTGTTACAAGGGCAGCGGTTCATCATTTTACAGGGGCAAGGGAAGTTAACCTCGAGGAGGGTGTGAAAATAGATATCGGCAAGGGGGGTATACTTGATTCAGATTCACGAAAGTATCGAGGTGGAAGAAGGAAAGGAGGAGGCTCAGGTCCTGGAGGAATGAGTTACGAGGAATACATGGCAAAGGGGGTTGAAATGGGTGACCTTGGTCACGATGGAGGACAGGTGCAACTGAGCCAGGGTCAAATAAATGCTGTAATGAGTAGCCAGGGTAAAAAGCTCTATCCCTGTATATATGCTGAACTCAAGAAAAATCCCTCTTTAAGTAGAGTTTCACTTAAATTTGCAATCGAAGGGAAAACTGGAGAGGTTATGGGAGTGACAGTAACAAGTGGTGGAAGTAGCGAGTTTCAGTCCTGTATTTCCTCAAAAATGAAAAGTATAAAGTTTCCTACCTTCAGTGCACCAAGAATGGGAGCAAGTTTTTACTTTGATGTCGGGCGCTGATATGAAACGAATCAAAAATAACGGTATTGCTATTTATTTTTTTTGTTGTGTCGGATTGATTTCATGGTGCTTTTTAACCGGATGTTCCACGCGACTGATTGGTGAACTTGAGGAAGAAGAGGCGAATAAAATAATAAGTGTACTCGAAGAAGATGGGATAGAGGCTACAAAATCAAAAGAAACTAAGGGACGACAAACATACTGGTCGGTTGAGGTGCCCTCTTCAAGAGCGTCTATTGCAAGAAAGGTTCTTATTGAATCAGGTTTACCAGGAGAAAAGAAAAAAGGGATATCAAGGGTTTTGGAAACAGGCAGTATTATACCCACAATTAGCGAAGAGAAAACCCGAAAGTCGGCAGCGATAGGAGAAGAACTTGCCAAAACAATTGAAAGTCTTCCCGGTGTGATAGAGGCATGGGTGTTTCTTGCCATGCCAGATGAGCCTCCTCTTCCTGTAGTTGAGGAGAAAAAAACTCCTGAACCGAGTGCTTCTGTACTGGTGAGACACAGAGGAAAACCTAATTTCAGTATTGAGGATATTCAAAAACTTGTTGCCGGTGCGGTATCAGGGCTGAAGCCTGAAAATGTGGCGGTCATTTTTAATTCTACCCGTGCTCCTCATTCTGCTTCTAATTTGCCAGTTTATGGAAAGGTTGGACCTTTTTTTGTGGCTCCCTCTTCAAGAGCACCACTGTTTGGTGTGATAATTGCCCTTGTTTTTTGTAATATTTTGCTTGCTGGCTTTCTTGTATTTGCAGTTGTTAAAGTTTATTCGAACAGGAAGAAAAACGAGTGACTTTAAGACTTACATCTTTATCTGAACTGCATGGTCAGAGTTTTTTCCTGAAGATTCTTTTAATCAGGTGCAGTCTGTAAAGCCATGATAAGAAGCATCAGGTGGAAGGTAATATTTTCCCTCCTGATAACTGCTTCTATTACCATTGGTTCTTCTTTTTACTTTTTTAAAAAGGGAATAGATAGAGCCTATTCTGTTGGAATTAATAAGGATGTGCATAATGCACTTAAGGTTTCAATAGAATCCCAGCGGGAGGTATTCAATCAGTGGAAAAAAAATTTCAGATTGATTATTTCCAACCATGCCAAAGACTTAAAGTTGCTTGAATCAATAAAATCGGGTGATAAAAAAAATATTGAAGAAGTTCTTGAAAGTTTTATTAATGAAGAACCAGGACTAATTGTAATACAAATCAAGAATTCGAAAGAGGAAGTAATTGCAGAGGTAATTAAATCTCAGGATATGCTTTTAAATAACCAGTTCAGGAAGATGGAACTTGAGGAGCCGTTTCGTGTGCATGAGGAGGAAATGACTCTGATAGAGAATTTTGCAGTTCCATGGAAAGCATTTCGTGATTTCGAAATGTCGGGAAGAACTCTTCGTACTTTTGAAGCTTCTTTAAAAGGGAAAAAGAGTATTACGGCTCTATTTAATAAAATATACTTAATGCTTGTTGGAATAAGTGTAATAATTGCACTGATTCTGGCGTATTTGCATACGAGGGGTTTTAGTAAAAGGATTCGTAAGATTTCTGTATCCGCATCCAGGGTAGGAAAGGGGGATTTAGATATTCGTGTGGAGGATTATTCAGGGGATGAAGTTGGAGAACTTGCAAAAAATTTTGATAAGATGGTTGCTGAATTAAAAGAGAATAGAGAAAAAATCGGGTATCTCCAGAAGATGTCTGCATGGCAGGAGATTGCAAGAACCCTTGCCCACGAAATCAAAAATCCCCTTACTCCAATTCAACTGTCAGTTCAGCAGATACGCAGTCAGTATAAGGGGAATGATACTGCATTTAAAAACCTTCTCGAAGAATCTACCCAGATAATAGAAGAGGAAATAGAATCACTTAAGAGACTTGTTACAGAATTTTCAAATTTTGCACGCTTACCCGCAGTAACTCCACAAAAATGTTATCTTGACGAAGTTCTCAGAGAAATTATAAGTGGAGCCCGGAGCTTTTGCAGTGAAAAGGGCATAAAAGTTGATTGCAAATTTTTGGATGAAGAGGTTATTGTAAATCTTGACAGGATGATGTTCAGAAGAGCCGTTGATAATCTTCTTATGAATGCGGTTCAGGCAATAGAAAATGCCCGTGAAAAAACAGGAAAAAGGGGAGAACCAGGAATGATTCTGGTTAGAACCACAATAGACAAAGAGAAGAAAATTGCTTTGATAGAGGTTGCTGATTCAGGAGAAGGGATAAGAGAAGAGGATAGAGAACTTATTTTTAAACCTTACTTTACGAGGAAAAAGGGGGGTATGGGTCTTGGTCTTGCAATAGTAAGAAAGGTAATTCTTGAACATGGAGGTGAAATAAATCTTAAAGAAGAAAGTCCACTCGGTGGTGCTTGCTTCAAAATAACTTTACCCCTTGCATAATTACAACATAACACATCTTGTTCCAACCCGGTTTCACGGTCATTCCAGCCCATGCCTTTGCAGGGGTAGACCTTGTTCCTGCGAAAGCAGGAATCTATTCCTACAGCAGGAATTCATAAATTAAAATTTTGGGATAGTTCAAAATATAGAAATAAAAAAGTAATTATCCCGAGAAGTGGTAAAAAAGGTGGCAAAAATCCATAATTTTTTGTAGGGGCGTGATTTATCAAGCCCAATTTTTTGAACCATGCGCTTTTTTACAAATTTAAATTGACTATTGTGTTTATACATCTTAGGATTTTTTTAATTTGCTATTAGAGGAGATTTAAAATGATGAAAAGAAAATCAATAAAAGGTATTGCGAAGTCTCTGTTATGTTCTTTAATTTTCGCAATGTCTATAGCTTTTTCTGGCTGTGATAAGGATGAAGTCACCGCAGATTGTGAGGATGCACAGAGTTGTCCGAAGTGTTCAATTAAAGCATGCTGCGACCCGGTGGGAAAGTGCTGGTATAAATGTAGTGATGGAGTGGAGTTTGATATTGAGCCGGGTCATGAGTCCGATGCTGCCCAGGCAGCATTGAGCCATTGCGGCTGTATTTAATCGTTACTTCGCCTAATTTTCTAAGTTCTTAACAGGTTGCTTCTATATAAGGTATTAATGGGGAGGAGGTGAATTGTAATCTATATAAATCTAAAATCTGGCATGGTTCAAAATATAGTAATAAAAAAGTAATTATCCCGAGAAGTGGTAAAAAAGGTGGCAAAAATCCATAATTTTTTGTAGGGGCGTGATTTATCAAGCCCAAATCGAAAGGGAGAGGTGGTGGGTGTAGTTTTGCGGGTGGTTGTTGATGGAGGGTCATGAAACACCACCATGCTAAAATTTCAGGAAAAGTATTGCAAAAAATCTTCCTTCAAGAATTATTACTATTAAAAAAATAGCCCTGCGCGGTTAGCTCAGCTGGATAGAGCGACGGTCTCCGGAACCGTAGGTCGTGGGTTCGAATCCCGCACCGCGCACTAACCTGATTTTATTCATAGAGTTTCATAGAGTTTCATACAATTCCATTAATCGGGTAAAATCTTCTTCTTTTACAAGCGAAGGAATGAGTTCAGGGGAAATACCGAGGAAAGAAAAAAGCCGTCAGGGCATGCAATTATACTCCATGTCCTCCTATTCGTTCTCGACCGTCGTGTTCATCTTGATAGAAGTCAGGACGGAATTATAATCAGTCGCATGCCGTCGCAGCAGGAAAAGTGTGGGCAGGTATAAGTTCTTCCCTCTTTGATGTTATTCGACGGGTCCTTGAAAAAGTGGATTTTTCATCTTTTTGAATTAATTGCTAATCTATTCCAGGGTGATCTCGAAAACACTGTCAATGTTCGCTGAATCCTTCATGATGAAATAGACTTTGTTTTCGTAGATTCTTGGTGAAAATTCCCAGCCTGGCATTGATGTTAGCTGCGTCTCTGTTCCTGTGGAGATGTCGTACATGTAAAGATCCCAGTTGCGTGCTCGTGAGGGGACATTGGGATAGTCCGGGTCATTTCTGCAATCGGGCCATACAACCTTCGTACCCCAGATTGCGGCTGGGCTTGGCTGAGAAGCAGGATTCGTGCATATAGGCGTTTCCACTCCTGTTGTAAGGTCCATCATAAAAACATCGGCATTTTCCTGGCTCATCGAAGTGCCACCGTTTCTGGTGTCAGTCCATACGACAAGATTTTCCCAGATTTGTGGGTAGTAATGATCTCCTGGTCCATCGACCAGCCTGCTTGTCGTTTTGGTGTCGATATTATAAAGATAAATATTGACACCATAGCTGCTGACACCTTCAGGAAAAACAACATTCCTGCCATATATTTTAGGTTTGACAGTGCAGCATCCCGTCACGGAGATGAGACATTCTTCCCTAGTTTCGATATCGAGTAAGTAATTCTTTTCATGAAATGTTTCTTTAACTTCGTTAAAAGCAAGGAAATTGTTATGCAAATCTAAATCTCTTGCATGGTACATAATAGCATCGCCAGTATGTGTTCTTATCATCTTTAAATTATATGTCATAAAGTCAAAATAGAACATATCAATTTTTTTTTGGGTATAATCTAAATTTGCAGCGATTCTTATAAAGGCTATATGATTTTGATAAATCGAAGTATATCCAATACCGCTTAATTCATCAAAACCATGTGGATAGGTTTTATCTACATCTTCGCTTGAAATGAAAAGATGGTTCATGTTATCAAGGTTAATAAGGTATATCCTCGAATAGACAAGATGACCGTTCTCCACACGCCTATTGCCTAAAACCAGCCACTGTCCCCAAACATCATAGTCAGCCATCAGAATGTCATCATCCGTTATGCTCACCTGCCTGCAATTTTCGCCGCAGTCCATTCCCGGTCTCGAGGGCGTGAAGGGTCTCGGGACAAGTGTCCCAAGGTCCAGAGCGGGGTAATCGAGATAGACGCATTCGGCGTGATATGCCTCCTCGACCATTTCCGCCACATCCTGCGATGTATCCTCATGGTCGCCGACATCACAGAGGTCACCGGAATCATCAAACGCCAAGTCGCCTTCTTCACCCTTTCCGTCGAGCGATTCGCCGTCCATGGAATCATTGGTCGAATGCTCCGTGTCGCCATCCAAAGAAATATCCGCAGTCGCACCTCTTTTAGAGCAGTTGCTGCAAGCCATGTCCACGATACACAGTAAAATAAGCAGGTGCCTCATAGCCTACTCCAGCACCGCGACAATGATGCGGTTTCTGTCCATTTTATACACACTCCTGCCGTCGACCTCAATGCCGCGAACCCAGTCTTCAAGGTCATGCGGTCCGAGAGGCACCGGCTCGGCCGGAACGCTCATGTCAATAATCATCGTTTCGTGAGGTAGCAGGTTGAGGTAGACATACCTCCCGTCAGCCTTGAGTTGCCTGATGACCCTTTCGGCAGGAACGACCGCATCGATGGAAAATCCCGCCTTTCCAATGTTCAGTCTTATAAGGTCGCGCAGGCGTGAGAAGTAAATCTTGCCAGCAACCGACTCAAATGGCGTGTCGAGGCTGACTCCGCATCCCAGAATCCCGCCGACTTCATTTATGATGCGCGATATCTCACCGCATTCGTTAATGGGAATTTCCAGTAGCTCCCATCCATTCTCATGGGATGGCAGGACGAGATAGAAGAAATCAGGTAGTTCCGAGCCGCTATCGACCCGGTAGCTCCCCACCCCAAAAAGTGTCAAGAAAAATGCGGTAGACCCCATGACATCGACTTTTTGAGCCAGGTCACACGAAGGCACATGTTTTTCGATGAAGAGATTAGAGGGGTTTGCAGCATTGACGACTTCAAGCCCTGCGTCGCATGCTACAACTACCTTATTACCATAAAAATCAAGATCCCTTCCAGCACCACCGAGAGTGACATCTCCGAGCTGAATGAGGTTCTCAGGGTTGGAGATGTCGAACGTTAGAAGCTTCCTGCCTTTCAAGGCATACAAAATATTATTTTTAACCTTGAATTGCTTTAGTCCCGGGATTTTGACTGTGTGAACACTTGCTTGCGGCGTCGGTTCCTGATCACACGCCAGATTCCCCGAGAAAGTATCGCACCTGACCTTGCCGGGAAGATTCCACCACTCGGCGTAGTTACGGCAGGCCGCTCCGAATAGCGGCTCCGAAATAGTATCATTGTTGCAGTCGTCCCAGCCGAACCAACCTTCCCTTTCCCTGCTTCCGGTCCATTGCCCTTTTATCTTCACAAAATAAGCCTCCGTGAGAGATTGTACTGGAGGCTCAACTAGATAGCCCGGCAGCACCAGCTTTTTGTTGTTTATATCCGAAGATAGCAGAATGGAACCCTCTCCCATATATGGACAGGTGCCCTGGGAACAATCAGGAGAATCCATCCACCAGACCTGATGAGTGGGATCGAATGCCCATATCCAGTTGTGATAACGATTGCCATCGTTTCCACCAAAGAGATAAAGAATTCCCGACGAGGCATCCCAGCTCATTACGGCTTTTTCCAGACCGGGAGGCAACGCCGAAGAGCGGGGAGCGACCCGAAACTGCCCCGTAGAGAGCTCCATGATGTACAGGGCGTCGGAACGCCTCCCGTCGGGCAAAAGCCCGCCGTAAATATACCCCACATGCCTGAAAGGATACCCCGTCCTGCCGTCGGGAGGGACTGCCTTTTCGTAGAACGGGAGGGCTTCGTAGGCGTTCTCGAGTCCCTGGGACCATGCGAAGCCTGACATGGCCGGGGGTATGTCTCCCCATGCAGGGATTTGAGACCACCTGCACTGGCTGATGTCGAATACCCACAAATCGTTCAGTGGACCCTGCTGGCCCGTTCCTCCCCACATCACCAGCCGCCGGGTGTTAGGGTCGTAGAACAAAGCGCTTCCCGACCGTCCCGGCGGAGCAGCAGACGGCGCGCCAGGCACAGATCTATCGTCAGGCAATAATATCTTTTGCCACAACCACACCGTTTCAGATTGACCGACCACATGCACAGTTCTAATCCCGTGCCACAAGTCATTGCTGTAGCCATTAAGGTTCTTTCCTCCAAAGACCCACACGCCGCTTCCAGGGGACGGGATGATTTCATTACCGCACTGCATGGACTGCGGGGTTTTTCCTTCCGGATCAATATCCTGAATCGAGACAGCAGAAAAATCCTCGACATCGATGATATCAAAGGATGATGCGAACTCGGACTTCCTCACACCGGAGATGAGCCCGTTGAAAGGGTCTACTTCTACAATAGACATCCCCTTCACGGCAGAACCGAGAAAGGATGCCTGGTACGCAAACTCGCCCGGATCCGAGGGGTTCTCCACAGTCCAGTAACGGATGACGGGAACTGGTAAACTGGCCGACCTGGGGTCTGCGGAGAAATTGTGGTGCATATTCACCAGCCACCCATTCTTGAGAAGCTGAAGAAGATGCCAGGGGATTCTCTCATAGAGCGGACAAAAGGCTCCTACATGCAGGGTGGAGCGAAACATGAAATGTGGAAGGTAGAATGCGCTCTTTCCTACTTCCGGATCACTGCTGACTTTCGGGTTGAAGTAAAGAAGGACATCCGCATCCCATTGCCTTCGATAGATAGGCTCAGGAAAAAGCTCCGGCTCGCCTGGCCAGTACCAGAAAAATGACTGCGACGAGTTCGTTTTCCCGAAATCATCATAGTCATACCACTTTTTCCTTTGACCAGGCATGCACCCGTACATGTTCTGTCGCTTTGCGATGTCCTCGGGGCATATGTCATCTACGAATGTGTCTCCCCGGTAAAGACGGGCAAAAGACCTCGGCACTGGTCCCCTAGACCTGTCCTCAAATCGCAGGAGATAGTGCCAGCCGGGCCCTGTTGGAGCAAATTCTGGTGGCTGTACTTGATTCTGCTGCCAACATTCATATCCGCCATGTGGTTCATCCTTGATACAATCATCAAAATTGCCTGCATATCCGGTACAATTACAGAACCCATTCTCCACGCCATCGATGGACAGGATGTTTTCAGGATTGTAGCCTGCCGACACATCCCACCCGGTGTAGCCAAAGCGGAACTCTGTCACGGGCATGCAATGATACTCCACTCCCTCCCACTCGTTTTCGACCGTCGTGTTCATCTCAATCGGAGCCAGGACGGGATCGGGGTCCGTCGCGTCGCCGTCCCTGCAGGGAAAGTCTGTGCAGGTATATGGCTTTCCCTCCCTGATGTGTTCCGGCGGATCCTTGGAAAAGATATGAGAATCGCTCAGGTCAGCAACGACACCGCCGGCGACTACAATATCCAGGTTGGGAACCATTGAGGAGGCATCGCACGCGTCCCCGACCCAGTCCTTGTCCGTGTCGAATTGATCTTCATTTTGGACATAGACGCAGTTGTCGCACGCGTCGCCGATACCTTCATCTTCGAAATCCGATTGGTAGGGATTCCATGTGAATGGACAGTTATCGCAGCCTCTCCTATTGGCATCCAGATCCTCCGGCCAGAAATCGCAGTCGCGGTCAAGTTCGTTGGAATCATTCTCAGTATATCTGCACCTGTCATCGATGTTGAAAATAAAATCACCGTCGGGATCATTATAAAGCCAGTTCGAAGGGCAATAACTCCAATTCGAAAAGCCCTCCGTTCTTCCCACGATGACCATATCTCCCCTTAACTGACATTCCTCCGCCTCGCTCGCTTCCATGATGACAGGTCCGGTCTCACCGTGTGAGTTTCGAATAATCCAATACAGAGACGAACTATCCTCATAATAACCTATTATAAGAACAGCATGATTTGTATCAGCACCCGGACACCCGGTTGGATATTCGCAAACCGTCAGTGGGCCTTCCTGCCTGACACACCACTTTAAAGTAGCAACGACAACATGGTTGTCAGCAAGAACCTGGCGGGTTGTTATATAAGCATTGTCCAGACCTATACCTTCCAATTCACCTTGGTATCTGTAAAAGTCAAGTGGAATCCCCGTTTCATCCGAGATATCCTTCAATGCACAGATTCCATCTTTTTCTCCCTCGACATAATCAGGACAACCGGGTGAGTAATATCGATCCATCATAGGGCAGGTGAAAGGAAACCTATCGAATTCCGGTCGATAGCCGGTACCAGCCGCAAATTTGTAAGGATAGAGTTGCTCGTACGGGAGGCCATAGTTAAAGAGGAAATCTCCCAATGGATCGAATGGACTGGTAATAAAGGATAGAGGGTCCTTTAAAACTATTTTTGATGAGCATTCGAGATATGTTTCCAAAGAAAGGTGAAGATGTTCCATTCCCCTATCTTCAGGACATGTAATTGTATCGCCCGGGCACTCTTCTATCTCTCCTAGTCTACCGCGGCAAATAGCGCAATTTATCTCGTGCTGGACCTCGAGCATTCCTACCATTCAAAGGCCCAACAAAGGCCTGTATGCCCTTGATCTCTCGGAAAATCCACATAGGGTATTAGGTCCAGTTTTTCACGGGGAAGGTCATCAGGCGGTCTTGGCGATCTATAGACGGGAAGGGAATCAACGAAATTTCGGTACACTTCATAAGCTTCATCATCCATGTAGTAGTAACCATCGTCGCCTTTCATGTACCTGGCGGCAATGGAAAAAGTCGGGTCGATAATGAGAAAAAGAAATAATGCTGCTAAAAGTTTTACTAATTTCATAACCCCTCCTTTCTCTTAAATTATGTTAATATTCAAAACAATGTTTTTCAATACCTATTGAATTTAATACCTGAAACAATAATTTTCCATACTATCCTAAATTTTTGTTTGTCCAAATGGAACGCAATTAGGGCATGGTTCAAAAGGTAGGGGCGAACGGCCGTTCGCCCCTACAAAAGTATTAAAAAGTGGCAAAAATCCACTATTTTTTGTAGGGGCTTGATTTATCAAGCCCAATTTTTTGAACCATGCCGCAATTAGAAATATAAAAATACTTTTCAGTAGCGACATCACACATTTTGGTAAATTTTCACAAATCGCAGGAGTCTGGTGTTGAATCGCAAATGTGAAGAGTAGTTTGTGGTGTTTTCAGAACCCAGTGGGACTATTGCCATGACAATGGATGATAATTGCTACCTTAATTTAATTAAGGGGTGCATTTTCGATTTCAAGGTAGTCAATGATGCTACCCTTAATGGTTCCGTATCCAGTTTTTGTTTCTCTGATTTTATTCATTATTCATAGGGTTTCATACAATTCCATTAATCGGGTAAAATCTTCTTCTTTTACAAGCGAAGGAATAAGTTCAGGGGAAATACTGAGGAAAGAAAAAAGCCATTTTTCAAGTTCCTTCGATTTTTCTATATGTTTTTCAATTCTCTCCCTTATTTCTTCATTTATTGCATACCTTTCGAGGATGTCTTTCATCCTTTCTTCCATTGAGACAACTTTATCATGTTTTACGACTTTATCGGCATAGTTGACAACTTCAACCTCACCTGGAAATTCATTAGCAAAGTACTCATCCAGTCGGACATGCTGCCTTACAATATTACCAATTTCAGGGAAACCCATATCGGAGATGAGGTTTGCTCCTATGATAGCGTGGTTTTCTCCTGTTTTGAGACACCGGGCTTTTGAAATATCGTGTAGAAGAGATGCAGCCTCAATTAAATTTTCACATAGTGTTATTCCATTTTCCTTGAGAAGTCGAGTGATTAATAATGCAACAAGTGAAACCTTAATACTATGGGCTACTATATGGGGAGGGACATTTTCCCTTCGAAGGATTTTAAGACATTCTATCTTATCTGGAATTCGCATCTCCATATAAATTTACCTTTCCGTAATTTTTTTCATTTTATGTTAAATTTTTTTATGAATATCTTCCCATGTGATACTATAGCGAAGGAGATATTTCTTTAATCTATCAGCATCATTTTGGCTCTTTTTCTTTTTGCGTGATGCAGAGTAAATTTCTCTTCCTGCTTCGGAAATGGTATGGTGTTTTCTGCACACATCAAGCACATATTCGAGTTGAACTTTTTCGATAGGGTCTAAAGAAGCAAGTTTTCCAGGTCCAAGCAGATTTTCGAGGAGTTTGTTCAATTTTTTCTGTTTCTCAGAATCATCTCCTAACTCAGTTTTCCATTCTTCTTTTAATCGCTTGATTTCTTCCTCGACAGTTTTTTCTGTTATTCTCCCCCCTTCTACCTCTGCAAGTGTTGCCATCCTAACCATTGCACTTCCAAGGTCTCTGAAATTGGCGGACCACTTTGCTTCTTTGCTAATTGCAAATTTCAGAAACATCTCTCTCGCTTCACGACTCATCGTTATATTCTTTCCCGTAGCCTCTTCATATTTTTCAAGTTCATAATCCATGTTTGGTTCTATGTCTTCGGGACGCTCCCTTAGAGGGGGAAGTTTGAATGTCCATGTTTTTATTCGGGCAAAAAGGTCTTCCCTGAATCTTCCTTCCTGAACAGCTTGTTGAAGATCCCTGCTTGTTGCTGCTATTAACTGGAAATCACTTTCAACCTCCCTGTCGGAACCAACAGGGAAAAACCTCTTTTCTTCGATTGCTCTAAGAAGCATTGCCTGTTCGTCAAGACCGAGTTCTCCTATTTCATCCAGTAAAATTATTCCTTTGTTTGCTATCCGAAGGAGCCCATCTCTATCTTTTATAGCACCAGTGTAAGCACCTTTCACATGCCCGAAAAGTGCTGACATCGCTCCCTCACCTCTTATTGTTGCGCAGTTTACCTCGACAAAACTTCCCGAGACAATGTGGTTATATTTTTTAAGTTCATAAATTCGTCTTGCAAGAAGTGTTTTCCCAGAACCTGTTGGACCAAGAATTAAAATAGGGGAATTTGATAGACGGGATACCTTTTCAATTTTTTCAATCAAATCGTTAAATTCTCTGTTACGGGTTTTTATACCTGATTTGAGAAAATCAACCCCTCTGTATTTTTCACGACTAAACCTCGAAGCAATGAGGTTATACCTTTCAAGATTAAGGTCGATTATTCTGCATGTGCCCTGAGGTGCAGTTTGTACCAAAACACCCGGAATATGTCTTGATTCGACGAGCAGGAAAAGGCAAATTTGAGCAGTATGGGTGCCTGTTGTTATATGAATATAATATTCTTCTTCGTCTGCATTAAATTTATAGTTTTTTGAAAAATCAAACAAAGTAGAATAAACTTCCTCAAAATCCCATGGGTCATTAATTTTTAAAATGATGGGATTTACCTGAGTTTCAGGCGAAATTTTGTTAATGTCTTCTTTTAATTCTTTGAAAATAGATTCAAATTTTTTTTCAAAGAAGATTTCAATCCGATTAAAATGCAAATTTTCCTGACTGCAAAGGCAAAGAGTGGGGCGCCACTCGTTAGATTTTTTATCAAGCTCAGTTCCAAGGAAGCCTATGGCAACCTTTTGCAATTTCCTTTTCATTTAAATTCAGAATGCCAGATTGTAATAACAAAATTAAGGATTCTTTAATTTTTATAATTCCTGAAGAAAGAATATTTGCAATATCCTTCCAAAAATTTTGGAATTTAAGTTGTCGTTGTATCGAAAAGTTAAATGCAAAGAAGGGCTCAGAGAATCGCTCAATTTAGGTTGTAAGTCGTCAAGGAGGGGTTAAGGTGTTGAACTCCTACCTTTTTAAACTCCGAGCCCTTCCAAAAAATAAACCAGCAATATTTTATCCTAAAACACCAGAACAAAATTTCAAGCATTTTTTATTTTTGTAAGCATATTTTTAAGGATTACTTTCCGATATTCTCCAATGCATTTTTGAGGACTGCAATTGCAAATTTGGGATTGTGAATGCCTTTAGAACCATCATCTTTTATGAGGAAATAGTTATAAGCAATTTTGTATATTCTATCGTTTTGCTCTGAAAACCATGATTTTTCACAGGCTGAATTTATTTTTCCATCTGAGAAAACAGGAATTAAGATTTTACCCATTCTACCTATTGAAGCCCCCTTGCAACCGGGTAACTTTGCAAGTTGCAAAGATATTTTTTCAGAAAGGAGATTCAGGCAGAGTTCAATCTCCTTCTGAATTCCATCTTTTACCCCGTCCCCATTACAGTCTTCAGGGGATAGAAAATCCTGCGGTTTTGCTTTAAATGTATGTCCGCCGAAAAATTTTCCTGTAATTAAATCTCTGTCCCTTTTTATTATATGGCAATCTATGCAGAGGTCTTGTGATATATTTGCGGGTGTTCCTTTCAATCCCCATGCACCACCTCCTAACTGCACCTCAGCCTGAGATGCAAAAGGGGCAAGCCTCTTTTTTACAGATTCTTCGTCAAGAGGGTGACCTGCTTGATGGCACCCTATACAAACTGCACCATTTCCTGCTTCGAATAGAAGACCACTTGAAGTTTTTACAGTTCCTTTTGTTCTTATTAAAAATTTGTTTTCCGTATGGGCAAGGTGGCAGACTGCACAGGTAACAGGTTCGGCAAATTCCGGGTCTTGATTCAGGATAATTCTTCCTCTCATTCTTGCAATTGCCCCCTGAGCAGTGTGACACCCTGCACATTCTTTTTCCATGGCTAATGGGTCATCAATAGATTTTGCCATTTTTGTCTGTTTCCATTCCTGAACCTGCATGTAATCAGGAGGTCTGTCATGGCACTGGGAACATACTCCGACTTTAACTATCATTGGTCTTTTGCCGTGTTGAGGGAGACGACCCGGACCATGGCAACTTATACACCAGACTCTTCCAAGCCTTTTGAGTTGCTCTGGAAGTGCTTCTCCTCCTTGTGGAAATGATTCAGAAACAAAAACTCCAACTGTAGAGGCAATATCATCAAAACCATCATTTGAAGCGCCAGGATTGTATCCAATTGTGTGACATGAAAGACATCTTCCACTGAATGGCTTTGCTTCAGGAGTTCCAAGTCTTGCGGAAAGTGCCCTTGCGTGTGCTGAATTCTTCCATCCTTTATATTCAGAAGGGTGGCATTCGGGTCTATCGCAATCCTGAGGGACGCTATTCCAGAAACCTGCTTCAAAGACAATCTCTTTCCCGCTTCCCCCCTGTTTTAATTCATAAGGTCCAGGTTTGTCTGGACGGAAACTCACAACACCTTCAATGCCATCTTCAGTGGAAACTGGTTTAAGCGTAGCATTAGAAGAAGGGGGAGTTTTTGTTAATACCCATGAATCATGAGGAGTCTGAATGCCTGCATCAAGGTATATGTCTGTGTCAACTGGAACACTTAAAACTCCAGACTGAACACTTGCAGATGAAACCTCCGCTTCACCTTCATAAATGGTGTTTGACGATTTTGCTTTCACTGTAAACCTGTACCATCCCGCATCAACATGCCCCAGAGAAAGAACCCCCCCTTTATTTAATCGAACACCGAGAGAGTGTGTCCTGAAACTCAGTTTTTGACTCTTCCATCCATCAGCCCTTCCCTCGAGCGGTTTCCCTTCAATCTGAACCCATTCAAATTCAAATTTTGATGGGTCATCACACCCTAATTTTGCAATGAGTGTAACTTCTGAATTAAAACCAACCTGATAACGGGATTCGACATGGAGGCGTTTTTTTGCAGTAATCTGAATCCATTCTTGAGGCTTTGCTTCAACTGGTTCAATCGGGCAGAGGTTTTGAGGTGAAGAAAAATTCAGTTTAACTTTTTGGTTTGCTTTTATGCAAAAATGCCCCCTGCTATCTGTTTGAATTGAGTTTACTCCATCTGTGGTGATTGTAACTGATGGGGATGGAGCACCCGTTTCGTCAATAATTTCCCCGCAAATTAGATTCTGGTTTTGAGCACACGAAAGAATAATCGTAAAAAATGGAATAATAAAATGTAAAATTTTAAACTTAAAATTCATTTCGACTACGCTCCCCAACCATGGTGAGAAATTCTTTTACATTTTTTCGCATTTTCCAAGAAGACATTTTTCACCGTTTTTGCAATCAAAATCAAAGTAGCAGGTTGCGTATTTATAATCAGGGAAACACTTACCTTCAAAAACATGACCGGGGCATTTTTTTGTGCTTTCACCTCTAACCGGTGTGCACAATCTTCCTGTTTTCATTGAGTTATCATATCTACATTTCCAATCGCTGTTACCTGAAATTTCTGGTGGATAATCCGGGTCAAGATTCAAACACAAAAACCTATCTTTAAATTCAGTGCAATTCCAGAGGGGATTAATTTCCCTCAAAAATTTTCCTCTGCATATAATTCCCCATTTTTCCTCGATGCATTCCCATTCATCCGGTCCTGGAAAATCTGGTAGTTTTTCGGTGCATTGTTTTTCATTGCAGTTCCATCTGTCATTTCCGTATCTTCTCCAGTCGCAAACAATTTTTTCACCCTGACTGAAGCACTGCCAGCCAGACGGAGAAGGTTCAGGAGGTTCAACTTTTTCTTTAAAAATACAGAGAGTTACCTTTTCACGATGGAAACATTGCCAGTTTTTATCAGGAAAAATTTTTCCTTCACCAATGCAGGTAGAACTACTGTTTGAAACATAACAGTCCCATTTTTCGTTTGAAGGTAAATCAAGTTTTTTCATGCATCTTCTTTCTGAACCACGATTAAAGCATTCCCATTCATTTTTGTTTATCCTGCTCTGGCATGAATTAAATTCGTATAAAAAGAAAATATTTATGGCAAAACAGAATGACAGTTTGAGTGATTTTAGACTCATTGATTAGGTTTTATTTTTATTTATATTCGAAAGTGAGTGTATAGTAAACTCTCAAGGGCAAATTTTGCCCACCCCCAGGAATGAAAATTATAATTTATAGATTCCTGCTTCCGCAGGAATGACTTTTTATCCCCACGGAAGTAAAAACTTTAATGACCTTCCTCTGTCATTCCCGCGAAGGCGGGAATCCATGATGGTTTATTTGCCATTTTCATAGTAAATTATTGGATTACAAAATATTTATTTCAGGTTGCCTTTAGGGAAAAATGTAGTAAAAAAATTAAAGAGAAAAAAAGATGAGTTTTGATGCAGTATTTGTTGGCGCTGAGTATGAAGAGAATCTCTCCATAAGAATGCTAACTGCAAGTGTTCGCCAGAAAGGCTGGACGGCAAAAATTATTGCAGGACAAGGACTGGACCCCGTTTCAGATTTAGAACTCCAGAAGATGTCGCGGAGGAGATTAATTTTCTTTATAATGAAAAAGGGGCAAGGATATTTTGCTTTCATGATGATACATGGATCCTCCCAAATCCTTCGAAGTCGCGGGAAAGGCTGGGAGCGCTATCACAAAAACTCAAAGAAAGAGGAACAGGGAAAATTGCAGTTGTCGCAAAATGCAGACCTGATGCTGTGACGCCTGACCTCATTCGTTTCTTATCTGATGAAATTGGTCTAATCAGAATGTATGTTGGTGTTGAGAATTTCAGTAAAAGAGGGCTTGAAAATCTTGGAAGGAGAACTACAAAAGAGCAATATGAATACGAGTCTTGGTTATGAAGTCAGGGTTTTGAAGCATTTCGCTGAAAAGGAGATAGAAAAAGAAGTGCTGGAACTTCAGAAAGAGGTGAAAAATCTAACGATTTCGATAAACAGGGATACACTGGGCTTCCTTGAGGAATGCTACAATTTTGTTAACAAAGGGGGGTGGAAAAATTCAGAAGAGGTGGTATTATCGTTATAAAAGGTCATAAAATCATAAAAAGGAGAAATGAAAATAAAATGAATAACATGTTTCAATTTAAATTGATTGCTTTTTTTATAGTCGTTTTTTTTATGCCATGTTGCTCGTGTGAAGGTAATGGTGGGGGAAAAAGTGATTTGGAAGAAAATGAGATAGTGGATTTTGCTGAAGAGGGAGGGGAGGTTTTCGATTTATTAGAGTTGGACAGAGAAGAAACGGGCATTGAAGAAATTCCAGTTGATTTACCTGTTGAAGATAATATGGATGCTTCGGATATTGAAATTCCATTCCCTCCGTCTCCCTATACGGAAGTTCGTGGCATAATTCATCTTCACTCTCCTTATTCCCACGATGCCTGTGATGGTCATGGCATTGTAGATGGGGTAATTGACCAGGAATGTCTCATGCAACTTCGAAATGCGGCATGCCTTGCCGGTTTTGACTTTGTTGCTCTAACTGACCATCCTGCAAACATGCAATATTATTCAATGGAAGAGGATTTGCTTTATATGCCTTCGGAAGGGGACAGGCTTGTAATACAGGATGGAGAACCTGTTTCAAATATTGTGACATGCAATGACGGACATGAGATTCTTTTTACAGTTGGGTTTGAAAGTTCAGCTCATTCGATGCCTGTATGTCTTCACAGATTCCTTTCTGATTCTGAACTTTATAATGGAGTGGATGATTCTACGCCATCTGAACTTGTGGAGAGAATAAGAGTTGCCCTTGAAGAGGCAGGTGCGGTTCATTCAGTTGTTCATTCAGAAGGTGACGATATTTCACCGCCCCGAATAATTGAAGCAGGATTTCAGGCAATGGAATGGACAAATCTCCATGCCATATTCGAGGCTGTTCTGGGAGGGGATGTTATAACTGGCAATCCAGCGGATGTATTTAATATGATAAAGAGATTCGAGGATTTCCTCCTTGGCAAATCTGGTGGACCCCATGCTGATTTGATTTTTCTTGATTTTCTTCCCATGATGCCTTTGCAGGGGTTTGAGAAATGGAATGAGGTTCAGAGAACAAAACCTATAACAGGAATAATCGGGACGGATGCTCACAGGAATGTTTCGATAGACCCGGTCTGTTCCGGTTCATGGCAGACTTACTGTGAAATTCTTGCAAGACTTTTCCCAAACACATTAACTCTTCTCATTTCCGGTGGAAGCATAGTGCTCAGTGATGGAGATAGAGTTGATTCTTACGCAAGAATGATGCGATGGGTTGAAAACAGGGTTTTTGTAACGGAACTTACAATTGATGGATTAAGGGATGCTCTTATGGAAGGTCGTTCATACGCGTTGTTCAGTGTTTTTGGAAACCCGCTCGGTTTTGTTTTTGATGGAAGGAGTGGGGAACGATACATTTCAATGGGAGAGGAGGTATCAGGACCTGTAGTTTTAAGAATTAAATCACCCGAGCGACCCGAGTGGATGGGAGGTGCTCCATTTACTGAAGTGGATGCTCGAAATGCAATGGTAAGAGTTGTTTTAAAGAAAATAATACCGTCTGAAAGCAACCCTGTAGACATTGTTGAACTGAATGACTTGGGTGAAAGTTTTGAACAGATAATTGAAGAACCTGGTTCTTATTATGTAGAAGTCTGGATAAGACCATTTCACCTCCAAAATGCTCTTGCGGGGCATGAAGACCTTGCTTCAAGAGAATATCTCTATCTTATAACCAATCCGATTAAGGTCAATATGTAATTTTTAATTTGCGCTTTTAATTTTCCTGAATTGATGGCTCTTCATCGTAATCAGGCTGGAAATTGTCAATGAGTCGCGTTTTCCCTACCCGGACGGCGAGAGCAAAGATTGGTCCTTTTTCGAGTTTTTTGTCCTTTGGTATTTCTTCGAGAGTTTCCGGGTCGTATGCGGAAAAATATTCAACTCTGTCAACATTTTTTTTAAGTTCATCTTCTAAACCTGAAATAAGTTCAGAGACATTTCTTTTCCCATTTTTCCATCTAAGGGATATTTCTTTCCACAACTTCGGTATTATACGAGCCCTTTTCCTCTCATCGGGTAAAAGATAAGAATTCCTCGAAGAGAGTGCTATTCCATCAAAATCCCTCACGGTTTTGCATCCAATAATTTTTACCGGAAAATCGAGGTCAGCAACCATCTTTTCTATTGTTTTTAGTTGCTGATAATCCTTTCTTCCGAAGTATGCAAAATCAGGTTCGATTATTAAAAAGAGTTTCGCTACAACAGTTGTTACGCCGCGAAAGTGCCCCGGTCTGAATGCTCCACAAAGACCCTTAGTGATTCCTTCAACATCAACCCATGATGAATGGTCTGGGAGATACATTTCGGATGTGTCCGGAGCAAATACGAGACTAACTCCTTCTGATTTACAGAGTTCAACATCTTTTTCGAAAGGTTTCGGGTAAGAATTGAAATCTTCTTTTGGTCCAAACTGGGTGGGATTAACGAAAATGCTTACAACTGTAAAGCATCCATCAGAAATGCTTTTTCGAACGAGTGAAAGGTGCCCTTCGTGAAGAGCTCCCATCGTAGGAACAAATCCAATTTTATATCCATTATTACGGGCTTTTCTTATTATTTCTTTTGTTTCAGATTTTTTATTACTGACTACCATAAAAAATTTTTTAAAATATAATTTTCTCATTAACAAGTAATTTTTTCAGAAAAAAGGAGGTTAAATGAAAAAAGAGGTCTTTTTATTTTTACAATTATTTATTCTATTTTCTTGTGGAACCGGTAACGGTGAAAAAAACGGGGATGTTGATGGGGACATGGTAAATGAACAGGTTGAGAATTTTGATATTTCCCCGCAGGAGTTTGTATGTGTTCCCGGAGTTGTTACATGCCTCGATGCGGTCAACTATCGAAGGTGCCTTCCAGATGGTTCAGGATGGAGTGCCCCTGAGATTTGCAATGTAAATGCTGGTGAAAGATGCTATGAGGGTGGAGGGTGTTTTACCCCATGCGATGAAGCTGCACGGCGGCTGACGAGTATGGGGTGCCTTTTTTATGCTGTTGACCTCGACCAGTCCGATGGATTCGGGTGGAATGCAGACCAGTCTGTTTATGCCATCGTTGTAGCGAATGTGGACCCAACACTGGCTGCTACAATTATGTTTGAAAGGAAAATAAATGGTTCATGGCAGGTAGAAGAAACTCAGGTTCTTGAACCTGGAGGACTTTACACATACAGACTACCATCAGATTTGCATATAGAAGATACGGGGCTTGAAGAGGGGAAGGTTATAAGGGTAACTTCAACTATACCAATAATCGCTTACCAGTTCAATCCAATTGATAGTGCAAATACATACACCAATGATGCCTCTTTGCTACTACCAGTTTCCACATTGAGTCCATTTTATTATGTCCCTATGTATTATTCATTTCCTGGACCCGGACAACTTGCCTATGTTTCAATCGTAGGAACGGTCGATGGAACCGAGGTTAGTGTTACAGTTCCAGTTGATACTGCAGGGGGAGGAAGTGTCGAACCAATCTCAGCAGGTCAAACTAAGACTTTTGTTATCAACGAAGGGGAACTCCTTCAAATTGCAAGCGCTCAATATGCAGCTGACCTTACAGGGACAAAGGTTTGGGCAGATAATCCTGTAGCAGTTTTTGCAGGAACAGAATGTTCAGATATCCCCATGAACTGCACATGGTGCAGGGATTCATACCAGACTTCGCCCGGCTATCCACCTGCTCCGGTTGGCTGGAACTGCGACCAGGATGGATGCCCTGCTCACCAACAAAATACATGTGCATGGTGCGACCATATAGAAGAGCAGGTATTTCCTTTAACAACATGGGGAAAGAAGTATGTAGCTGCAAGAGTTCCAGTGCGTTCATCGGGTGGAGTAGAGGCTGCATTATGGAGAGTTTTAGCGTCAGAGCCTGGAACGGAGGTTACAATAACAACTCCTCCAGGTGCAGAAATTCGTCTTCCACCGGGTGTTGTGGGTCCCCCTTATATTCTTGGTGAAGGGGAATACCTTGAATTTGAAATTGCTGGCTCAAGGTCATCACCAGGTGATGCGATTATTGAATCGAACCTGCCGATTCTTCTCGTCCAGTTTATCGAGGGTCAGGAGTGCACTGACCAGCCATACGAAGCAGGGGGAGACCCTGCTATGGTTCAGATGGTTCCTGTCGAGCAATTTCTCGATGACTACATATTCCTGACACCAAATACTTATGACATTGATTATCTCGTTGTGACGAGAGAATCGGGAGTTCAGATAATACTCGATGGAAATCCCCTTCCTGATTCTAATTTTAGGTCAGCAGGAGAAAATTATCAGGTTGGGACTTTTGAGGTTTCGGACGGTTTCCACAGGGTGAGAAGTGAAAAACCTTTTGGTATAGTTTTGATAGGTTATAGCCCGTATGTCTCTTATGCTTATGTCGGTGGAATGAATCTCGAAATTATTAATCCAATAATTTGATGTAATTAACTGGATGAACGCTAATTTGGTGCAAAGGGAACAGGAAAATTTTTAATCATTTCTTCGCCCGCCACCTATAAGACCAAGCCGAATCATGTAATAGAGTAAAGTCAAAATTGCTGTTACTGCTGCTGCAACATAAGTTAGTGCGGCTGCTTTTAAAACCTCACCTACCATTTTTTCTTCCGAGGGAGAAACAATGCCGAGTGCAAGTAGCCTTTCTTTTGCTCTTGCTGATGCATTTAGTTCTACTGGCAATGTGATGATTTGAAAAACAACTACACTCGCAAAACCGAGGACACCTGCCCATAAGAGGTATGGAGCATAACCTGCATAGCCAGTATGTTCGATTCCTCTTGCAGTTGATGATAGCATGATTCCAGCAAACATTAAAATCCACGAAAGAGATGAACCGATATTTACAACAGGAACTGCTGCAGTTCTGAGCATAAGTGGACCATATTCTGACCAGTGCTGAATTGCGTGTCCTGCTTCGTGTGCAGCGACAGCAACCGATGCTATACTGCTACCTGAGTGGACATCCGGACTTAAACGCAAAGTTTTTGTTGAAGGGTCGTAGTGGTCTGAAAGTGAACCACCTTCGGAGAGAGTTATTCTTACGCCATTAACACCACTTTTCTGGAGCAGAATCCTTGCAGCCTCAGCACCTGAAACTCCTTTCGATGAAGGAACATTAGAATATTTTGCGAAAGTCATTTTTACTTTGAGCGCTGCCCAGACGCTGAGAGCAAGCCCAGGTGCAAGAATTATAAAATAGAGAGGATCAAACAAATGAAAAAATGGCATCCTGCTACTACCTCCTTTTCTTTTTTATTGGGAAAACATTATTAAAATCCACCAAAAATTTAAAATGAAATTTTCTTTTGTCAAGCAAAATTGTTATTAAAAGTATAATTCAAAGTAATTGGTTAAATCTCAATATACTGCAAGGGGAAAAAACACTAAATCTACAATATATTTTGTTATTACAATGCTATTGCGATTTTTCCTAATTCCATCCGAGAATGGCAAGTTTAAAAAATTATTGAATTGGTTCTTCTATTCTCGCACTATCATTGCCGTGAAATGTTCATCAAAGTTCACAAGGGGGAAGTTCCCTTTCAGGTTCAAGACTTACCCATCCGGTGCAACAAGGACATCCTACTGGCATGCCACAACTGCAGCAATCAACGCAATCCATCCCCTCGCATAGATCCATTCTGCAACCACAATGTGCGCAATTCTCTGGCCAGGGAAGAAAGTCGACCGAGCCCAATTCAATGTTTTTAGGAATTCGAATAAAAGCAATCTGATACGCGTCCCAACAGGGCGAGCCTTCATTGCAAAACATGCAATGTCCTTTTAGTCCTATTTCTAATTTGTTATCACACATTGTAATTGTTGCTTCATATCCAGCCTGAAATGTTCCAACAAAATTATCTATACAATACCTGATGAATACCGGCTGAAGATACTCTGAATCGAAATCAACTTCCGGCATTGGAACATCATCAAAACATGGAGATTCTGGTGGCGCTGAAGGGCCACATTTTGAATGGTTAAGAGAATAGGGTATGCAATCTTCAATTGGCTCGAGTGTTTCGTTGCACAAATTTTCCCATATAAATTGTAGGCAATCGTTGTTTTTCACTGTTGCGTTTAAACCACAATCTTCCGGCCATTCCCTCGGATAGCACTGGATGTAGGGTTGATAATCCGGATGTATTGCAACCCTTGCACATGAAATAACAAACTCTTCCCATGATATGCATCCTGATAAATCTTCTTCTAATACTTCTTTAAAATCATTATCATATTGGTGATATTCATAAATATCTTCAGCATCTTCCAAAATGCTTATGTCTTCATAAAATTCTTCAAAATTAATTCCCTCCACATCTGGGGTGACATTTGAACTGGAATTTCTGGTAATGTTGCACGAATGTAATGTTCCCTCAAAAATAAAAATAAATGTTACTCCTAAAATATTATGATTTATTTTTCCTTTCATCTATATTTCCTAACATAAACTATGAATAGCTTTTTTTGAATCTACATTTTTTGTTCTTTCAGTTTATCCTGTATCCATAATTTTAATAAAATGCCTGCAGGAATACCCCTTTGTTTAGAAATAGCCTGAATCCTGTCTGACAATTCATTGTCCAGCGCATAATATGTTACCTCAGATTGAATATCTACTTCAAAATAGGCAGGTTTAATTTTATTCCAATGTTTAGTTAAATCATGCGAATCCCAGAATTCACCAATTTCTTTATACGATTTTGCTTTTGAAATTGAACTTTTACTTTTCTTCATATTTTCTCCTTTCAGCACCTGTCATGTTTCGAGCAGAAAGAATAAACGCACTTTTATTTTTTTTATATACAAAGAAAATAATTAAAAAACGTCCTGCGATCGTCTTGCCAAGTGCTGCATAAACATTTTCTTTATTTCTGTGTCCTTTTTCAACAAAATAAAATTTTGGTCTATCAAGGAAAACTTCTCGTATCTCATACTGATGAACATGGTGTTTTTTATTTAATTTTTCAATTATTTCATCAAGCCAGATAAATCCTGTGATTTTCAATTGCTTCTTACCTATTATTAACTCATTTTATAATTTTATATTAATTAAATATTTATTCACGTTAAATTTAATTGTCAATTTTTTTGGAACTTTTTGAAAAAATGTCACCAATTTTTTATTTAAAAAAACAATGGATTTTTGCAGGTTTTGGATATAATTAATTCCCTGTTTCGCGGCAAAAAATGGATATTAAAGAAAATCCTGTTTTTTCTGAATTATCTCGAGTTATCAATGGAAAATTTTTATACTTTATTTTTCTGATATTAGTCATTTATATTATTTCATCTCGTTATTGTGTTGCTGTTCAGGACCCATCTTTGAAATGGAGAACAATAGAAACAGAGCATTTCACATTGAGTTACCATAGCGGGCTTGATTCCCTTGCAAAGCGTGCAATTGCAGCAGCCGAAGAAGCGAGGAAAAGACTTGTAAAACTGCTCGGTTATGAGCCAAAGAGAAAGGTTGATCTTCTTCTAACAGACCAGTTTGATGATGCCAATGCAATTACGATGGTTGTTCCAAGTAACACCATTATTCTTTATGCCACTTCTCCACCTGATTTCAGCATTCTCGAAGATTATGATGACTGGATGCTTGCTCTTATGGTGCATGAATATACCCATGTGCTTCACCTCGATAACTGGGGTGGATTTTACAAAGTGCTTAATGCAATTTTTGGAAAGCAATTCATACCAAACGCAGTTCAGCCTCTATGGATTCTTGAAGGTTATACGGTGTTTACAGAATCCACTAAGACTGGAGGTGGAAGACTCAATTCAACTTTATGGGATATGTACATGAGAATGGCGGTGCTTGAAGGAAAATTTTTTCCTATAGATAAATTGAGTTCAGGGACAATTGAATGGCCTCATGGAACTGCTTCTTATCTTTATGGTTCTTTTTTTATTAAATGGCTTGTCTCAAAATATGGTGAAAATGTTCTTAAAGAATACTCAAAAGACTACGGAGATGACCTTTTACCTTTTGGAATAAACAGAGATATAAAAAAAATTACGGGAAAGACATGGGTTGGGTTATACGGAGAGTGGAAATCTGATATAAAAAAAAAGTATTTTGAGCAAAAAGAAGAAATTGAGAAAGCGGGAATTCGTGAAGGGATTCGTATCACATTTGACGGAGAGATAGACCGCTCTCCCCGATTCAATCCAGATGGAAGGAGTATTGCATTTTTTGCTTCTAATGGACATGAACGAAGTGGAATCTATCTTCTCGATTTAAGTGGACCTCGAAAAGCACTCGAAGAATTTAGAAAAGGGATTAAACAGGATGTTAAGAGTTGTAAAAACAAATGGAAACCTAAAAAATTGATTGAAATAACAGGTGAGGCTTCTTTGAGTTTTACTCCTGATGGAAGTGGTCTTTTCTATTCAAGAAGTGAAATCTGGAAGAACTGGTATGAATATCATGACCTTTATTACATGGACATTAATGATGCAAGGAATTCCACAAGGCTCAGTTTTGGTGGCCGGATAAGACAACCTGATATTTCAAAGGATGGGAAAAAGATTGTTTTTTCAAAAAATCACATGGGGAGCTCTAAACTAATGATTTCAGATGACCCAATTCATCCCGAAAAGGGTAAGGTAGTTGATGAGTTGCCAGAGCTCGGTCAGGCATACTCGCCGAGATTTTCTCCAGATGGGAAGAAGATTGCATATAGTGTCTGGTTGCCAGGTGGGAAAAGAGACATAAGGGTAGTGGACCTTACGGATGGAACGGTTAAATATATAACTTCGGATCGTTATCTTGACACAGGTCCAGCGTGGGACCCATCAGGAAGATACCTTTATTTTTGCTCTGACAGAACCGGTGTTAGTAACATCTATGCGTATGATATGATGGATAGTTCCCTCTGGCAGGTGACGAATGTTATAAGTGGTGCTTTTATGCCTGACATTTCTCCTGATGGGAAAGAAATAGTTTATATAGGCTATGGTTCGAAGGGGTTTGATTTATATTTGATGCCTGTCGAGAAAGAAAAATGGGCGAAAGTTAGTGAAAATCTTCCGAATTTGCGTCCTGATAGACCGGTGGCTGACCTTTCGTGGGCAAAAAAAGAAAAAGATTTGAAATCCAAACGATATAATCCTTTTAAAACTTTTTATCCCAAATCGTGGTTTTTCAGGATAGCCCCTGATGGGTTTGGGCAGTCCCTTACTCTCTTTACCGCTGCAGGAGATATTGCAGGACAGCATACTTTTTCAGGAAGCGTTTCAATTGGCTTAACTGGTAAATTTCGGATAGGATATAGTCTGGGGTATTCATTTTTAAAACTCCCATTTGATATAAATTTGAATCATTCTCGATATGTTGGTCTTCAGGGGGGGTTGAAAGTGGATGCCCAGAATAAACTATGGTCCGAAATAGGTTACAGAACTGCAATTGGGATTTCCTACCCTATTACTTTTAATGATTTTTCAAACTCATTTTATTTAAATTATCGCCTGTTTTACATGACTCCAGAAGAAGAAATCAAAACCCCTGTTGACCCAAATGCAGCAATGCTTGTTTTACCGGATATGGGGTGGCTCAGTGGCTTTGAACTTGGATGGAGCTTTTCTAATGTTCATGGTTCCACATTTGGCATAAGTGCAGAGCAGGGTGGAACAATCTGGGTGGGAGGAAATTTTGACCTTCCTGCCCTCGGTAGTGATTACACGCAAATTTCAATTTCTTATGGGCTTGCTGGTTATAGAAAAATCCCTTTTTTAAAGCATCATGTTCTTGCAATAAGATTTGCTGGAGGGTATGGAAGCAGCACTTTTAGTCGTAGAGGTGTTTTTGTTGTTGGTGGATTTCCGGAAGAAGATATTCTTATGGATATAGTAAACATGACGAGGATGTTCAGTGTTGCTCTGAGAGGTTATCCTCCAGCAGCAGCGTGGGGAGACCAGTATTATCTTTTGAATTTTGAATACAGAATTCCAATTATTGACATTTTCAGGGGGATTTTGACTTTTCCTGCTTCTATTAATCGAATCTATGCTTCTATTTTTTCCGATACAGGTGGAGCATGGTGGGCAGGGCATTTTGATACTGATGGCATAAAAACCGGGGTTGGGGGAGAAATTTTTGTTTCTTTTACATACGCATATTACCTTGTAATTACATTTCGTTTTGGTTATGCTTATGGTTTCATGGACCCCGGCGGTCACCAGACTTACATTGTCCTTTCAACGCCCTTTTAAACCCTCAATTCCGTAATAAATAATCTTCAAAAAATTCTTAAAAATAACCATCTCTATAGGAAAATTATCTTGAACTTTTGGAATTGAAAATTGAGAGTTTCTTTGTCATAAAAGCATTTTTCTTTTTAATTTTTTTCTCCATGCAGATTTAAATCTAAATCTTCCCCATGATAACTTTTTTCTCTCCTTTTCAATGTTTTTTAATGTAAAGATTATTCCGGTGGGGTTTTTATGAAACCTTCTTTCATGAGGCATTTTGTCATTTCCCTTGCCTGTTTGATTTTTTCTGTAGCGGTTTTCATCAACTCTTCACGGGACATGATTTTTCTTGCAACATTCTGTTCGATTGCTTTCATTCCTACAGCAACCGCCTCTCTTGGGAATACTTCCCAGTCGTCCATGGTGGGAATAAGATAATCTTCGCGAAGCCCTCTATCTTCCGCTACCTTTGCAAGTTCAAGTGCTGCTGCAATGCACATTTCATCGGTGATTGTTCGAGCATTGACATCAAGTGCTCCCCTGAAAATTCCGGGAAATCCTAAGGAATTGTTAACCTGATTCGGAAAGTCGCTCCTTCCTGTAGCAACAACTTTTGCTCCTGCCTCCATTGCTTCCCATGGCCATATTTCAGGAACAGGATTTGCGCATACAAAAACCACAGAATTTTTTGCCATCTTTTGTATCCATTCAGGTTTTATTGTTCCAGGTCCTGGCTTTGAAAGTGCTATCAGTACATCTGCTCCCTTCATGGCATCATCTATTCCACCCACTATGTTTTCTGCATTTGTGATTTTGCACATATGCCATTTTTCTGCAAAATCTTTTTCAAGATCCGTTCTACCCTTGTGAAGTGTTCCCTTTGAATCACACATCACTATTGCACCTGCATCAACTCCACCTTTAATTATGACTCTTGCAATTGCAATATTTGCTGCTCCTGCACCGAGCATTGCTATTTTTACTTTCCCTATATCTTTACCAACGATTTTCAAAGCATTAACAAGTCCCGCATAGGTAACTGCTGCAGTTCCCTGCTGGTCATCATGCCATACTGGAACATTCATCTCTGCTCGTAAAGTATCGAGAATACGAAAACACTTTGGTTGTGCTATATCCTCGAGATTGAATCCGCCGAACGATGGCTCGAGAAGTTTTGCTGTTCGAATAAATTCATCAGGGTCTTTTGTTCTTATGGCAATTGGGACAGCATCAACTCCACCCAAATATTTGAATAGCAGTGCTTTTCCTTCCATTACGGGCATTGATGCTTCAGGTCCAATATCGCCAAGCCCGAGCACCCTTGTTCCATCAGTTAAAACGCAAATTGTGTTTGCTCTATTGGTATGGACGAATGAAAGTTCAGGGTCTTTTTGTATTTCTCTGCAAGGAGCTGCTACCCCTGGAGTATACCAGATTGCAAAATCATTGAAATCTCTTATGCAACACTTGGCAGCAGTCTGATATTTCCCACGAAAGAAAGGATGAAGTTTCAGGGCATCTTCCGACGGTTTTTTTGATTTTTCTATCAACTTTTTTACTTCTTCATCTGTTAACTTTTTCATGACTTACCTCCGGTTTTAGATTAATATTTCTATTGCCCCTTTTTATTTCGAATCTCCTCGAAGCGAATTTCTAAGGGAAAGCGTTGCTTTTTCATCAATTGTGAAATTTGAAGGGTCTATAACGACGCCATATTCTTCCCTTGCTTTTTCTATACTCACATAACCTGCAATGACATCAGCCCGAACCATTTCCGGATCCCGTTCAAGTGGATTTCCATAGCCTCCGCCTCCGGGATTTAAGAATACAATTTCATCTCCTGGATAAGCAAAATTTAAAGCACCAGGGTCAGCAGTTTTTCCATTTATCGTAAAAACTGATTTACTTCCAGGCCTGCCACCAAACAGCCCCTCTGCAGGATATTTGAATCTTCCTCCCTGCGTACCTATTGCAACCCCACCTTCCGGGGCATATTCATCGTCTGGCACTTTGAAAACAATTTGTCTGCTAACCCCACCTCGAAATTTTCCAGGACCCCCCGAATCTGTGATTATTTCCCTTTTTTCCACGATGAGCGGGCAGTCACTCTCAAAAATTTCAACAGGGACATTTGCACCGTTTGCTGGAAAAATTGAACTGATGTGCCCATCCTGCCTGTAGTTTGCACCAAGACCACCACCACGAATCAAAACTGCATGGAATTTTTCCCCTCCCTTTCTTTTGCCGTAAAATACATTCATCCATGCAGGTGTTCCCCCGCTTCCCGCCAGTACCCTGTCAGGAATTGCTGGAGCGAGAGCCCTGTATATCATTTCTGTCATGAAATGACCTATCTGCAGTCTTGCTGAAACTGGAGCAGGAAATTTGCAATTAACAACGCACCCCTCTGGTGCTTTCATCGTTATAGGTCTTATACTCCCTTCGTTATTTGGAAGGTCTGGATTGAAAATTGTTTTCATAGCAAATGCTACATAGGCAAATGTAAAATTCCAGACAACATTCCCACCCCAGTTAACCTGTGGTCCTGTTCCATCAAAATCAACAATAATATCGCTTCCTTTTACTTCAACCTTGACAGAAATTTTAATGTCATCTCTACCACCAGGAGATTCAATAACCCCTTCGTATGGATAAATCCCGTCTGGAACTTTTTCTATTTCCTGTCTCATTGCCCTTTCTGTTCGCCCTATTATTTCATCAGCAAGCTGACTGATTGAATCGATTTCCAGATCCTTCATCATCTCAATCATTTTCTGTGAGCATATATGATTTGCAGCAATTTGACTTCGAATGTCTCCTATCACAGATTCAGGGGTTCTAACATTCCATTTTATTATTTCAAAAACAGATTCGTTTGGTTTTCCAGCGTCATAAAGTTTTGTCAGGGGAATAAAAAGCCCCTCTTCGAAAACATCGTGGCAATCAGAAGCAACTCGCCCTCCTATATCTGAGTGATGAAAGACGCATGCTGTAAAACCAATAACTTTATCTTTGTAAAAAATTGGACTTAAAACGCATACATCATTTAAATGCCCTGCAAGCAGCCATGGGTCATTTGTAATAAAGATGTCACCCTTCTTAAAGCTGTCCGGTGGAAACATTCCAACTATTTTTTTCACTCCAAGAGCCATTGCTCCGATTTGACCAGGTGTTGCAAGTGTCCCCTGAACAACCTCTCTTCCTTTTTCGTCTGTAAAAATACAGGTGTAGTCATGAGCATCCCTGAGAAGGCTTGAAAATGCAGTCCTTGCAACGGAAGCATCCGCTTCATCTACTATAGAAATAAGCCTTCTCCATAAGATTTCGAGTGTTATTGGATCGAATCTGGACATTATTAAGCCTCCTTCATTCGTATCCAGAGAAAACCATGTTCATCAACATTTACTGTTGCATCTCTGTCCACTACAGTGGTGGATTCTCTTTCTTCAATTATAGCAGGACCTTCGAAAAACATATTCTCGGTTAATTTATACCTATCATAAACAGTAAACATGTCAAAATCCTTTTTTATGCTTGAATAAGCAGGGCGCTCACCCTTTATGGCTCTTTTTAGTGGTTTGTTTTTGCCATGGATTTTTGGGAGAATGAGGGTTCTATGAGGGAGACTGGCTCTGACTTTGAAACTTACAAACTCTACTTCTGTATCAGGATATGTCCTCCCGTATAGTTCCTGGTATTTAGCGTCAAAAAGTCGCCTTATATCTTCTGCGGTGAAAGTTACAAAATTGTCATTGGGAATAGGGACATTTGTTTCACTCCCCTGACCGATGAACCTCATATCAATTGACCTTGCAAATGTAATATTTTCTCCCTCGCTCCCCTGCTTTAAAACTCTTTCTCCTTCTTTTTCAAGTTCCTTAAATATCTTTTCTATCATTGCAAAATCAGCCTTAGGGAGACTTACTTTATGACTCCTCGTCAGGTCGTATGCACGGGGAGCTGTAAAAAAGCCAAGTGCAGAGCCAACTCCTGCAAATGGGGGGACGATGATTAGAGGTGCGCCTATTTTCTTTGCAAGCCCGTATGCATGAACTGGTCCGGCACCCCCAAAAGCACAGATTGTTACAATTTTGGGGTTACCCCCTTTTTCTGCTATGTGTGTTTTTGCTGCAGAAGCCATTGTTTCGTTTATAAGGTCATGTATTCCCCATGCCGCTTTTTCTAATGAAACTCCTAATGGCTTTGCAATCTTTTCTTCTATTGCCTTTTTAGCTTTTTCCTTTTTTAAAATCATTTCTCCGCCGAGAAAATATTCCGGATCAAGGTAACCAAGGCAAAGGTCTGCATCTGTAACCGTTGGTTCTGTGCCTCTGAGTCCATAACAAACAGGACCAGGGTCTGCTCCTGCGCTATCGGGACCAACTGAAAGTAGCCCCATTTTATTTATTCTCGCAATACTTCCTCCTCCTGCTCCTATTTCCATGAGGTCGACAACCGGAACCTGAATACAAAGTCCACTCCCTTTTTTGAATCTCTGCACACGCCCGACTTCAAAAGTTCCTACAAGTCCAGGTTCTCCTTTTTGAATGAGGCAGGATTTTGCCGTTGTTCCCCCCATATCGAAACAAAAAATGTCTCTTATTTCGAATATTTTTCCGAAATGAACCGCTGAGGTAACAGCAGCAGTAGGACCTGATTCAATTACTCTGACAGGAAATTCTTTTGCAACTTCAGCAGATGTTATGCCACCACTCGAAAGCATTATGAAGAATTTTCCGGAAAATCCTATTGTTCTTAATCGGGTATCGAGATTTGTAATATATTTCTGGGTAAGAGGTTTAACATATGCATTTGTAACAGTTGTGCTGGTTCTTTCGAATTCTCTTATCTGTGGAAGAACTTCGTATGAAATTGAAATCGGAAGAGATGGATACTCCTCCATGGCAATTTTTTTAATCATGAGTTCGTGAACAGGATTCTCAAAGGAGTTAATAAGACACACGGCAAGAGATTCTATTCCCATTGAGATAAGTTTTTTGAGAACATCCTTTACCTCTTGCGGGTCAAGCTTTTTCAAAACCCTCCCGTTACTTGCTATTCTTTCATTAACTTCGAGTCTTCTTTCTCTTGGTACGAGCACTTCCGGGTACTCAGCAAAAATATCATAACTATCGTATCTCAGTTCTCTTCCTAATTCGAGAACATCTCTGAATCCTTTTGTTGTTATCAAACCTGTTTTTGAACCTTTTCTTTCGATTATAGCATTTATGACAAGTGTTGTTCCGTGAATGAACTCATCAAGTCTCTCGAGATAACCAGGACACTGATCTGCAAGTTGTTTGATTCCTTCTTCGACTGCATCTGATGGTTGAGCAGGAGTTGTTAATCTTTTATGAATGAAAATTTCACCTGTTTTGTCGTTAATTAATACAAAATCAGTAAAGGTTCCTCCAATATCACAACCTAAGCGATAAATTTTCTCTTTTGAATCCATTTTTTTCCCTTTTTCTTTTATTCCTTGTTAAATCACAATTAAAAAATTTTTTAAAGTGAATTTTTCGATTTGGGTGTTTAGTTATTAAAACATTGAAGGGTTATCTCAAATCTTGGCATGGTTCAAAAGGTAAAAATATTAAAAAGTGGCAAAAATCCACCATTTTTGTAGGGGCTTGATTTATCAAGCCCAAACCGAAAGGAGGTGGTGGCTGGCGTGGTGTTGCGGTCTGAGGTGGATGGGGAGTCATGAAGCAAAACTGAAAGGAGGAGGTGGTGGGCGTAGTCGTGCGGGTGGTCGAGGAGGAGAGGTCATGAAGCACCATTTTTTGAACCATGCCCAAATCTTTTATTTATTTTTTGAGTGCTTTGATAAGGGCGGGGATAGCCTTTCTGTAATCCGCGACGATACCAATATCCGCAAATTTAAAGATGGGGGCATCAGGATCCTTATTTATTGCTGCTATTTTTTTTGAACTTGAGCATCCAGCGAGGTGCTGAGGAGCTCCTGAAATACCAACTGCAATGTAAAGTTCTGGATTGATGGTTTTCCCTGTCTGACCGATTTCGAGGGATTTTGAAACCCATCCCTCATCTACAGGAACTCTTGAAGAACCAACTGCCCCTCTCAAAATTCCTGCAAGTTCTTCAAGTAAAGCGAAGCCATCTTGCCCTCCTATTCCACCACCTCCTCCTATTACAACTTTTGCCTCTTCAAGAGAAATCCCTTTTTTCTCTTCTTTTACTGTTTCAATAAGATTTATGTTAGAAATTATTTGAAGATCCACAAACTTCAATTTAATAATTTCACACTCTTTGTGTTCCTGCTTCGGTGTTTTCACTGAATTAAGAGTCATTCTGTCGTTTTCTTCTGTTTCAGGTAAAGTAAATGCTTTTATTTTTACAGTTGCAACAAATGGCATGGAGAGGGGATAGGCTCGGGCAAGTATTGCTCTGCCACCAAAAACAGTTTTTTTTGTTAAGATTTTATTTCTGTTTTTGTCGAATTCTATAGAAGTGCAATCGAGGCAAGCAGAACCACCAAGTAAAGCAGCCAGACGGGGAGCTGAATCTACTGCTGTGTCTGAGTGAGCAAAAAGTATTACAGATGGCTTTGTTAAGAGTGCTATTTTATGTGCTATTTTAGCGAATATTTCAGGGTTTTGGACATGAGTAGCAGGAGTTTTGACTGAGTAAATTGTGCGGGCTTCTATTTTTTTCCCATCGCTTTCAGCCTCATCAAGATTTTCTCCTGTTAGAGTAATAATGAAATCCCCGTTCATTGCAAGAGCAAGATTTCTACCTAAATGACAGAGCTTTTTTGTTGTCTCTGTAAAGCCATTTTCTCCGATTTCCGCAAGAATAAGAATGTTGTGATGGTTTTTGTTAGTGTTGATTTGCAGATGATTGCTGAGATTTTTTTCGTTCATTTTCTCTTGTCCTATAAATTTAAAATCCCGCTTAAATTTTTAATGAGTTTCTCTGCTGTTTCTTCAATATTTTCTCCGGAGAGAATTTCGCATTTTCTTTCATTTTTAATCTGACTTAGAGAAATGAACTCTGGTTTCAGATTCGATAATTTATCGTCAATGGAAATATCTGATATTGTGTCTTTTAGTTTCCATTGAGGGATTTTAGTGGATGCCGCCTTAACTATTCCTTTACCTTTTGGTATTCTTGGCTTACCAACCTCGCTGCTGACTGTGAGAAGTGCTGGTAGTGTTGTTTCGAATATCTGATGACCATCTAAAATGGAGCGTTTTACTCTTATTTTACCTTCAGTGAGAAATTCGATATCGAAAATGTTAGTGATGAGGGGAATATCGAGTAAATGTGCGAGGTAAATTCCTGTAAGTCCTTCGTCCCAGTCTGCGGACTGCTTTCCGCAAAGGATGAGGTCAAATTCGCCTGCTTTTCGAAGGGCAGATGATAGAATTTGGGCTGTTTTGATGGAATCCTGAGGTTGGGGAAGAGTTTCTTCGATAAGGAATGCTCCGTCTGCTCCCATTGCAATTGCATGTTTAAGAGCTTTAATAGATTCAGGGGTGCCGATGGAAAATACTGTCACTAATGCATTGGTTTTTTCTTTCAGCCGGAGTGAAAGTTCAATTGCATTTGCATCAAATGGGTTAATGACAGGAAGGGTTTCTTCTGGAGGTATAACCCGCATGGTTTTTTCGTCAATTTTGAATTTAGAAGCAGGGATTTCGGGATCAATAATCTGTTTTATGCAAACTGCTATATTCAAGCTTACTTTCTCCTTTTGTTTTTTTACTGGATAAATTTCCCTGCTTTTGAAAAAGCAACTCCTGCATAAATTGCTGAAGGGCCAAGTTCTTCTTCTATCTTCATAAGGCGATTGTATTTTGCGACTCTCTCACCTCTGCAGGGTGCTCCTGTTTTTATTTGACCTGCACAGGTGCCTACTGCAAAATCAGCAATGAAGTCGTCAGTGGTTTCACCTGACCTGTGGCTGATGACAAGTCCATATTTTGCTTCTCTTGAAATTTTCATTGCTTTGAGTGTTTCGGTGATTGTTCCTATTTGATTCAATTTTATTAGAGTAGCATTTGCTATCCCATCCTTTATTCCATTTCTGATGATTTCTGGATTTGTTACAAAAACATCATCACCTACAAGTTGTATTTTACCGCCAAGTTCGTTTGTAATTTTTTTCCACCCATATTTATCTTTTTCTGCAATTCCATCTTCAATTGACCATATGGAAGGATAATCTTTCACCCATTTCCCCCATAACGATACCATTTCATCGGGGTTAAGGGACTTACCTTTAGATTTTGAGAAAATATATTTATTTTCTTTCTCGTCGAAAAACGAGCTTGCTGCAGGGTCAAGGCAAAGAACAATATCTTTTCCTGGCTTAAGACCAACTTCATTGATGGCTCGCAAAATGTATTCAACTGCTTCTTCATTTGCTTTGAGGTTTGGAGCAAATCCACCCTCGTCTCCCACAGCAGTCCCGAGCCCATTACCCTTGAGAATTTTTTTCAGACATTGATAAACTTCAGCACCCATGCGGACTGCTTCTTTGAAAGATGGAGCACCAACGGGAGCAATCATAAACTCCTGAAAGTCTATGTTATTATCTGCGTGCTGACCACCATTTAAAATGTTAAACATGGGAACAGGGAGGAGATTCCCTTTTGTTCCTGCAATCTGAGCGATATAGGCATAAAGTGGAATTTTTTTCTCATTTGAGACAGCACGCACGCAGGCAAGAGAAACTCCCAGGATGGCATTAGCACCAAGATTGCTCTTGTTGGGAGATTTATCAAGCTGGCAAAGTTTATCGTCAAGTTTTTCCTGGTTAGATGGGTCAATATCAAGAATTTCAGGGGAAATTATATTCAAAACATTATTTATGGCTTTTAAAACCCCATCTCCATTGAACCTTTTTTTATCACCGTCTCGAAGTTCCAGAGCCTCCCTTTCCCCTTTGGATGCACCGGATGGAACTGATGCTCCTGCGATAGCACCAGATTTAAGTTCGACTTCTACTTCGATTGTGGGTTTTCCTCTCGAATCGAGAATTTCCCTTGCTTTTATTTTAGATATCGCTGACATTTCCTTTACCTCCTTTTATTGAGGATATACTTTTTGTGGTAAGTAAGGTCAAGTTCTTTTTTAAACCATTAAAAATTTAGGATCTTGCAGACAAAATTTACGCTTTGTGCATAGATGAACATTAGTCGTTGAGGGTAATTGTCCTTCGACTGTGCTTGCTCAGGAAAGGAACCGGTGATTGGAGCCGAAACCACCGCCTTATGAAAGTATTATTTACAACGAGCAGATGAATTTTCCTGAACGCAGGATGAATAGCCAAAATCTGCGCAATTTGCTTTTTTATTTCTTTTTTGCAACACTGAAAGGATAAATTGTTACCTGAAGCATAATATCGAGGTCAAGTGAATTGTAGTCTTCTTCATAAAAAAATTTCTTATCGTGAATGGAAACAGGAAGTCCCATGTATCCACCAACTCCCACCATTCTATGAACCATAATTTCTATTCCACCTATAAAATCGAGAGCAGCACCTGCTGAGGAATCATCTTCGTGAAACCTGCCCCATTCCCAATCACCCCAGACCACATCAACTCCTAAATTGAATCTCCAGATTAGCCTTACCCTTTCATACTTTGGAATGGGGAAAACTATTCTTGCCCCTGTTTGAAATCTCATCCTGTATAGATGAAGATCAATATCTTCGTATTTTTCTTTTATGTTGAATGGTATAAAATCCATTGCTATTTCTGGACCAACGAGTATTGGTCCTGCGTGAAAAAGAAATCCACCGGTAAGAAACGCCAATTTGAAGGAAACTCCTACATATTCTGTATAGTCATCATCTGCCATTGGGATTGCTATTCCGAGTGCAGGATTTAGAAAAAAATCTCCAAGAATTTTATTACCCTTTCCTGTAGCTGCCGATACCGAGCCTTTAATTTCTCCTTTGGATTCTGCCTCGGTGGATGCAATTGAAGGGTTGACAAATAAAAACAGATGTAGGACTGCACAAAGTCCAATAAGTAAGTTTTTATTTTTCAGTGTTGTTTTCACTTTTTTCCCCTGTTAGTAGTTTACAATTTTATATATCTTAATTTTTCATTATTTGCAAAATTTAGCAACTCTAATTGGCAACGAAAAAGCGTTTGCGGGCTATTATACGCGTGTTACCATCTGTGTCAGTGGCTCTAATTTCGATTTGATGCCCGCATGCACTGAGGTGGGAAGTATCAATTTCACCGTAATATCCGACATTATCGCATCCAGAATAGCCAAACCATACGAGGCATACATCCGGTCTGTTCATTCCATAATTCAGAGGAATTACTATTGTACCATCAATTAATGCTTCTACCGAGGCAACCCCTTTGTTATCAAGTGCCCAGCCATAGATGCTACTGGTGCCACTCAATGTTTCGTCTTCACCCGGGGCATCAAGATATCCAAAAGGAGGTAAGTTGGCATCAAGCCATCTCGCTTCTTCTGCTATTGTATTGTAAGCTCCGAGAATCAAATAGACGCGGGCGCGAACCGTTCCAAGGGGAGGGATACCAAACGATGGGAGTGGACGGAAATTGTTGAAAGGAAGGGAGCGTAACTGCCATGCCTGCCATGTTGTAATTCTGTTTTCCGCATAAAGTCCAACGCCGTAATCTGCTCTATCGTTTTGCATCGTTGCCCAGCCACCTGGGCTCGTGAAGTTTTTATAATAGAAACCATCCCCTCCTGCATAGATATCGATGGGAATTTCAGTTCCTTCTGAATTAAAGAGTTTCCAGAGGTCGGGTCCTCCGTGTCCATTTGCGGTGTAAATTGTTGGCATTTCCTGATTTGTTGAACGATGGTTTAGATCTGATAAATTAATAAGCGTGTAATCGAGTTCAACTATGTGGGTTCGCACAAATCTTATTTTTTGAATGACCCTTACATCAGAGCGGCGGGTTCTTAAAATGGGGTCATCGCAGGCAGCAGAGGAACAATCTGTTCTGTCCCAGTTAGGGTTCCAGAAAAGCGGGTTAATTGATGCTTCGAGAATTCCACTTGAATAAGAGATAGATTCAACGCCCGACCCAATGTTACAGCGGTTTCCACCCTGAACCGGGTCCCAGCCGAGGTAAGCTATTGAGTTTGGACAGGTAGTAGGGGTTGTGGCACAGGAAGCATTCCATGCACAGTTCTGCATGCTTCGGTCAGGGTCGTAAAAGGCAACTTGAACTTCTCTTCCTGTGTCATTTGCGTCGATAGCGTTTGTATTATTTGTGCCTGGACCGGAACCTGCCATGCCGAAAAACACTATGGTAGCACCCCACTGCCTTCTAACTCCAATTTTCAGGTAACTGGTACTATCGTAGATGTAATCATCGTTAAATCCATTGGCGGTTACTGTTTCGTAGCGTCCAGGTGGAGTTTCTCCTGGTAGAGGTGAATCAGCGATTGGGTCTGGTGGAGGTATAAATATGCAATTATCTTCTTCAATGTCTTCATGGGAATCATTTTCATATTTATCTTCAGGTGAATCTGTTTCTTCTGACTGTTCGAATAGGTCTGGTAGGTTGTGATTTTCTTCGTCAGGATATGAATCATTTTCGGATAATTCTTCAAAAATTTCTGTTTTTGCTTCACTGCTTTCACTGCCATCATTACTACGATTGTGGGTCGTTGCACAGGATATACACACCAATGTTCCAGAAAAAAATAAAAGTGCAAAAAGAGATTTTGCTTTCATGTTAATATACAATTTTTACCACCAAATCCCTTAAAAGTAAATCCCCCCTTCCCCCCACCCAGGTTATTTTTTTCCCATCCTCCCATCCCCCGCACCTCCTCACCACTCCTTCCCCCGCACCCAGGTTATTTTTTTATCCCAATCCCATCCGCACCCATGTTACCTCATTCGCACCCATGTTAATTTTCCCTTACCCCCCCTTCCAACTCCGAACCCAAGTTATATTTTAGGAAACTTTTACTCAATTATGTTCGATAATGGGAATAAGAAGGAGGAATTAGAAATGACGCAGCCTCGATGCATAATTCCAAATAGGACATACATGGTAACGCACAGGTGCACACAGAGGCAATTTATGTTGAAACCGGATTCTGAAACGAATCAAATTTTTGCTTACTGTCTTGCGTATGCGGTGAAAAAGACAAATATGAAGATTCATTATTATATGGTAATGTCGA